>Ga0182024_10000791_pt1 | contig 83171 bp, 72 predicted proteins | sample P32metaG_FD_120480 | JGI IMG/M metagenome (GOLD analysis project Ga0182024, IMG submission 120480) | Permafrost microbial communities from Stordalen Mire, Sweden - P3-2 metaG (Illumina Assembly) | ecosystem: Environmental > Terrestrial > Soil > Wetlands > Permafrost | place: Sweden: Stordalen...
CGAGATCACGGCAAGCTCCGCGTCGAATCCCTTGAGGTCGAGCTCGCAGACGACGCTTTGATGGTTCTGCTTCACGAGAAAGCGTCGGGAGCCTGGCTCAAGCTCCTCCTTGATGAGCCGGAACTCCCGCTCGGTGAGACCAAAGCCCCCGACATAATCCCCGTGGTTGGCGTCAAGATTGGGAAAGAAAATCTTTGTGGGCGTCTGCTCGATCAAAGTCCGACTGATCGGACTTTCCAGGACGTCCCCCGTGCTCTGTGTCGCAAGCGCCATCACGCCGTTTAACTTGCGCCAGGTCTTGGGTCCGTCCTTCGCGAAGCTCTCGAAGGCCGGATCCGCTAGCAGCCTCCAGAACTCATCCATCCAGCACACGAGTCGCCGGCCATCGAGAAGATGCCGAACCAGATGGAAGAGATAGAGCGTGACCGGAGTTCTCGTCACCTCGTGATCCAGAAAATCCGTGACGTCAAATCCCACCATCGCGTGCCCGGCGAGTTTGGGGACGATTGCATCGTCCGGATTGTCGAAGACCCAGGCGTAATCCCCGCGCCCTGCTTCGCACCAAGGCATGAGTCGCGCATGAAGGCCCTCAGAGTCCGAGGAATCGAGAAACTCCAGAAGCCGCGAGAGGCGACGTGCGGATAACTCCAGAGCCAGCGTACCGCGCAGCGCCTGGTCGAGATCCGCTTGCTGCCCAACGCTCAAGTGCCCACCGCCTGTTGGCCGAACCAGAACGCGCAGCCAGCGCTTCAGGAACTCCACGTTGTGAGGTGTCGGTGGCAGCTGTAAGGGATTGAGGCCCGTGCGCTCGCCGTTCCGGAGTGGGCAATATTCACCGCCCAGGGCCCTGACCAGAATCTCGAGCCCCCGATCCTTGTCGAAGATGATTTGCACGGCACCTTGCCGCTCGAGCATCGCCACGAGAAACCCAATGAACACGGTCTTTCCGGAGCCGGTCGGGCCGCAAATCAGGGTGTGCCCGGTGTCTTTGCGCGAGCCGCCTTCTGGATCGGTCGGATCGCTTGCATGCAGTGAGAAGTAGAAGGGTGAAGCGGCGGTTGTCACCAGGAGCGCGAGCGCCTCACCCCAATGATTGCCTGTGGCACGTCCTGTCGGGAAGTTATGAAAGGGAACCATCCCTGCGAAATTACGCGAGCTGATCGGCGCCTTGCGGATACGCATGGGAAAGTTACCGGGTAACTGTCCCCAGAATGCTGCCTCAAGAGCGAGATCCTCGCGTGCGACCGTCATGCCCGTGTCGGCGAGGATGGCCCGAGCCAGAGCGACTCGATCATTGAGTAATTTGAAGTGCGATTTCTCCTCATCGCGACCCGACCGCGATTTGGTCTGTAATCCCTCGCCGCGCGCCGCCACGGATTCCGCCAGTACCTGGAGGGAGAAGTGATGATCGCCCATGACGAACTCGTTGCTGGTCAGGGCGTCCAACGCGTCTTTGAGCTCCTCGGCCTGGGATACGGCGAAGTCACCGGCGTTCTGCATCCGATTGAATTGGCGTTGCAGGAGCGCCTGCCCGGCCGCTTTCGATAGAAACGTAAAGGATTGCGTCAGGACAAACGGAATAGGCGCAGCGAGTAGCTGATCGAACATCCCGACAGAGGTGGGCGTCGGATATTCCTTGATGCCGAGCATCGCGCCGATCCGTGACCCGGCCGGAAACCGGCACTCCAGAACTTCGGTCCCGAACGAAAGTCTTGACGTCACGAGCGCCTCCGAGAGAGGACAGCGTGGCAGCGGAACTGCCTGATGTTCGCCATTAATAAGGAGTGCCAGAAACTCAAGTGGCCGGGAATATGTCAATCCACGCGATCCGTATATCCCAAGCGGCTCGGGCTCATAGCGCGCGAGCGACGCTCGCAGCGTTTCCCGCAATTTCTCGCACGCATCGAGTGCGTCTCGAAGTTCAAGAGATGTCGCGTCGGTCGCGACCCGTCCCATCACCGTCGCGGCAAGCCCGGAGGCTACCCCCGTCGTCGGCCGGTAGACGGTGCTCAGGTAAAGATCGTTCACCATCAACGTCTGATGGGCAAGCTTCCTGCGATATTTCGCCGACAAATCGCGCGCAAATCCGGTCCCGCTTTCCTCGGTGCATGTCAGTTCGCGGTGACGGACTACATGCGCCCAGAGGGCAACTTGAGGACTTGCAATGTTTCGCCAGAGAACGTTCAGGCGCTCATGCCAGGTGTTCAGTGTCTCGTCATCCGCGCATTCAAAGCTGCCACCGCCGCACTTGAAGACCTGGACGTAGTCTCCAAAACTCGTTTTGATAATGTGCGGAGATACGTGTGAGGTATAGGGAATCCGCGCGGCACCCGGTAATTCGCGCCGCAACTGGGCTCGCTGAATCGCATTCATGACCGGCCCCGTCCTCGGCAGCGAATGCTGACCGTCGCTTCGGCGGTCCGGCGCTGCCCACGTCCGCTCGGTGGATCGAGTTTCAGTGGCGTGTAGCTGCTCGATCGCCACAATCTTGCGTTTGCGAGCAGCGCCGGAATTCGGGTTCGCCCCCAAAGGAGGGCTAGGTCAAAAAAGCGAGCATCCCGTGCGCACAGGAGTGCACAGACCCCGTGGATCGGTAACGCGACCCCGAGAGTCAGGAGATTTTTGCTTAAGAGAAACACCTCCATCGTAAAGATGCCGTTCACCAAGAGCGCCGAGTATGTAACTCCCCAGCGCATGGGCGGTCGAGTGGCCCCGACGAAGAGCATGTCAGCCTGCAGGCCTGTCGTTTCCTGATTCATCGCAACTCCTTAGACGCCGAACATGCCGCGTACCCAGCTCACGATCTGCGGTGCTCCGAAGGCGATCGCGATCCCAAGGATGGCCGCGATACACCATCCCCACGAAATGCGATTCGCCATGGCCATGGCTCCCAGCACCATGACCAGGATCACCGCGATGGGAGTGAGCCACGCCAGGATGTTCGACTGCAGAGCGGTGGCACCCGTCATGAACGGTGACGATGCTTGGGCGAGAGCGGGATCCGGTGAGCTCGCGAGAATCGCGAATAGGAGGACTGTTCCTACGATGCTGTCCGCCGTCGAAGGCCTATTGATCATTGCTCTCCCCATTCGCTGCAGTCTTAAGCTGGTTCCTATAGCACCACAGCATGATTTCGCCGGGTAGAGCGCAAGTGAGGGGATGATCAGGTCATATTCCAATTTCCGTCGAAACAATTGAGGGCTTGGACCCTACAAACTTGGGGAAGAGCGCTCATGGAGAAGAATTGAAGCGGCTGAATATTCATTCACTTGAACGAATATTCGACTGGCCGATGTCAGGTTGCAGTGATACTTTCTAGGCCGTTTGGCGCCCGGCACGCTCGAAAGGTCAACGACGTCAGGTCAGGTTGAAAATCGATGTGCGGCGTTCTTATTTTCGTAGGGCGAGTCCTGTGCATACCGCTCCTCGGCGCATTGATTGTTCTGGAGCCGGTGGTACGCGTTGCCCTGGGCCTGTTCTCGCTGGTCGTGCTGCTGACGGCTGCGTTGCTTTTCTCGTGCGGGGCGATGCCGGCAGGCACGGCATTGCAACTGACTGCGTCAGCCTTGGGTGCGATTGCGCTACTGGCCCTTTACTACGTCGTTATTCGGGCTCTATCGGAATGGTAGTTCTTTCAGGCTCTTCATCTTCGAACAGGCTGCCCTGGATGTATTTCGAGCCTTCGCTCCCGTTGTGTTCGTTACTCCCCACTGCCACCGGCGCGACGCGCCCGCGGGCTTCGTTCCGAGAGCATTCGTCGCAGATAAGTCGGGCCAGCGAGAGCCGGTCGCTCAGGATAACGGCATGACAGACGTGGCAGATTGCGGTGGTCCATCGGTCACCTTCTGCGAGCGTCGTGACGAGCAGGACGAGTTGTTCAAACGTCAGGCGCACGTTGGGGACAATGGCTCGAAAGAGCTCATACGCGTAGCACAGGCGCTCTCCCCTTGCGACGCTGGGGAGCGTAGATCGTGCGGCTGGGAGATTTTCGGCTGGAATGACACGCAGGACCTGACAAAGTCCCGCTATGGCCGCAACTTCCGCTCGCAGGATTGTATTGCTGAGAATGGGACTCAATCGCCGGGGAGCAGGCCCGCGGTGGCGTCCGAGCTTCGCGCCTGCCTCGTCATGTCCATGGGAACTCGCAAGATTTCGGATGCGTTCCCCGTTAAATCCGGTCCACGCACAAATTGTGCTCGTCCGGGCTTCATGCCGAAGCATTCGCACCGCGAGATTGAATCTCCGCAGATCTCGACAGTAGCGATCGTCGGATACGCGCATCTTCGATTACCCAATTTTGTCAACGCCCTTTGCGAGGAGCCCGCGGCCTTTGGTCAAAGGGATCGGACTCATACTCAAACTGGTACATGCCCACCCCAAGCCGAATCGTGCGCTCATTGGGGCGTCGGGCGATTTCCCGCCGGTGCATGTCGGCATCGAGCTGTAGCAAGACCCGATTCCCCGTGCGACGCAGCCTCTTTTCAAACGCCGGAAGACGACTCACCGGGAAGCGCGGATTCTCAGCAAACGCTTCGAACCAACCCGAAGCTCGACTTTTGGGTAGGCCGTTATGCTCAAGCGTCCGCAGCATTCCCAAAAGTCCGCGCAACCCTCGGAAGTTGTCCGGACCTCCCGCGCCGCGCAGCAAAAGGACACGGTCACGCGGTACGTAGCGTGAATGCACCACCCGAAGCGCCCGCATTCGCAGCAGATAGCTCAAAAGCTCGCTCGCCGAAATTCGCCGATCCACACGCCGAACCAAGGCCTCAAGGGATGCTCGCGCACCTCTTAGTGGGAGAGCCCGCGGATGGCCAGTCGCATCCAGGAATGCGGGGTCCGAGAACCATAAAGTCAGAACGTGTGAGGCGTCCCGCATCTCGCGAAGGGTCGCCGGGAAACTGCGTGCCCAGGATTTTGGAATCTTCCGGCACGCCGCGGATACTTCTCGCGCGATTGCATCCGGCAGATAGCCGCAGCGACCCAGAACGCGCACAAATCGCCCGACCGCCTCAAGCGCCGCGGCATCGAGTTGCGGAACGTGGCGCCCTCTAACCCGCGAAGGAGAATGTGTGGTCCGCGCTGCGCCGCTTCGGCTCATGGCTTGCCCCGACGCTCCGTTTCGCCGACTCGTCCGGCACGGGACCGTCGCCTTTTCGATTTCAGAGATCCTTTTCCAACGCCGGGATCCTCGAAGGCAAACACACAAACGCCCAGGCGAGTCCTGGGGCCATCCGACGAAGTCATTTCGCGTCGACGCATGTCTCCGTCAATGCCCCAAAGGAACTCAGCCGCATGCGGCTTTAGACGACGATGGAAGGCCGGTAACGCGCTAACGGGAAAATTCGGATTCATCGCTGCACGCTCGAGAATTGCGCAGCTCCGAGAACCAGAAACATTCCGTTCAACCGTGCGAAGCATGCCCAACAACGCAAGGAGTCCGTGGACTCGACTGCTCGCTCTCGAGTACAACAATGAACGTCCGGTCGGAACATATCGACCGCCGTTTCGGCGAACTCCATGCAGGCGCAACAGGCTTTTTACGATCTTCGCGGGTTCTTGTTTCGGGAGAACACGCCTCGCCAGTGCGAAGAGAGAAGGCCCTTTCCCCTGCAATGGCAAGGAAATCGGTACCCCCCGCGAATCGACGTACTGCGGATCGGCATGCCAGTGCGCAATCACGTGTGGCAGATCCGCCCAATAGTTGAGTTGAATCGGATCCCACGGTTCCGTGGGTTCCTTAAGCGCGCTACAGATTTCCCGAAATTCACGTGCCAGCGCGGCTGGCGAGTGGCCGCTATGTACAAGAATGCGCGCCAACCGTTCCAGACATTCGCGTGAATACGCGACCTCGCGCGGGAGAAACTTGGAAGAACGCCTTGGCGCGCCCCTCGTTCTCACCTTACTTGCTCCAGGCGCGCGCCGATCGGCGCAAGTCGCGAATGCCGTCCTTGCTGCCAGCACGCCCTAAATCGCGTCTCCCCGACCGCTTGGGCTGCACTCTCGCTTCCTGCGACTCCTCATCTCTCACCTGAAATAGGTACAGCGCGAGCCCCAACGAAGTGGCATCTCCGTCACGCTTGCCCTTCAAGGTCTGCTGCGGGTCATTCAACGCGTCATCCATCGAATCCGTCAGCGTTTCGCTCTGTTGCTCCATATCCCGCAACAACATTGGGAGGTAGCGCGGATCCAATCGGGTATTGACAATTCGCCGCGCGTACAACCGGCGTTCCGGGTGATTCAAATTATGGAGCAGCGCCGCACAGTGCTCACCGAGTTCTTCGCCAAGACTCCCGATCCCTTCAGCGCTCCAACGCGTGGTTGCGTAGGTGCGGCTAATAGCCTGTAGCCGCCCGTCGGCCAGTTTGCGGACCGCCTTGACCCGGAGAAGCTCACTCAGAATTGTGGCAACGCGCGACCGCTCACCGCTGTACCGGTCGACAAGACCCGCGAAGGAACCCTTTGCGCCTCTAAGCTGAAGAATACCTGGTCGCCCGGCCGAGTCCTGAAACGCGGGGTCATTCCACCAACCGGACAGGACTCGTTCCGCGCGCTGCCTGCCTCGGCGATGGGGATTCTCTAACTGGTCGCCCGACAGTATATTCGCCACTTCGGCGCGCGTAAGGCCGCTGACAACAGCAATGCGCGAGGCATTTGCTCGCTGACTCTCGCCATGAGATTCGAGCCCTTGCTCCCTCGCCGCGCGAACGTACGCCACCTTCACTAACGACATCAGATCGCCGACACCCAGGCCGGCCTGCAGCAGCCATTTAACGAGCGGGTCTAGGATGCGCAGCACAGCCAATCGCACTGCAAACTTGACGGATTCGCTCATTGACCGCCCTCTAAAATGTGCGGGGGTACACCAGAATCATGCCAAAAAAAAGCCAACTCAAAAAAGGCTAGCAGAGTTATTGCGATTTTCGCCAGCAAACTGCGGTTGCGGCTTCTCTGCAGGCGTGCTACTTATTCTACAACGAGTGTAAGAAATAATACAGCAACGTGACATGAAATTGCGCCTTTCAACTGACGACTCCCCGGCCGAAGCTTCGGTTTCCGACATGCACAAGGAGCACCTTGGATCGGCACCAGCGCGTTCGGAAGTCGCAGATTTATCACCGATTTACGAGGTCAACCGAAAATGCATAGAGGAACTCGTAAGACTTAGCCACCGAAGTGAGGCTGCGGCTTGGCCGTTTGTGGCGTCCTTGAGGGACGTTTTGTCTCCCATGACCCCGGCAACGGAGTTGTACGCCGCACGGCTCGGAATCCTTTTAGTAGATCTTCGGTTCATGAGCAGGGATTGGTGGCAGATGCAGGGGTCTGCTTGTGCACGTTCGCGCCGTCCAACATCCTCACGCGGTGGGTGGTCTTCGGCGACGGCGACGCAGCTCACGCGGCTTACCCTGGTGACGGCCTGGCATACTCTCCGCGCGAACTCCTACGCCGCATGCCTTTTTGGAATGACACGAGACGTCGCGGATCTAATAGGCGCCCTGTCACTCACCAAAATTGAATTCCTCGTCAGACAGTTGCATCGGCACCTTAGGCCCCGCTGGGAAGATCAGCCCACTATCTGGCGTCACCTACTTTTGGCCGCCCAAACCGAGGACATGCGCTCCCAAAGAGCACTTTGCCTCAGAAGTATTCGGCTTCTGGCGGGCAATACGTTGTGTGCTCAGAAGTCAACGTCTCCGGATCCATCCCTGCAACGGGTTGGATCGCGAGGAGCATCAAATGCAGTCGTATCGGACCATGCATGCACACATAACCCCCCCTAATGTGGCGCGACTGGATATCCCTCCTACCTCGGAGCTGTTCTCTAAGGAGGGACTCGTTGAGCGGCATCCCAATTTATTAACCTACCCCAGGGTTCAATGGGCACTGCGAAACCGCGCCAGCAACGGTCTTTCGTCTGTGGTGTATGAATCAAAGTCGGGACAGCTTCTAATTCATGAGCCCGAATTTCTTCGCTGGTATCTCGGATTGACAGGTCGGTCAAAGCCTCGCGCGTCCCGCGTTCCGCGTCGTAATTCGGATCCTCAAAGCCTTGAAGAGTCGTAGTCAGGCTGCCGGCCTCGCCAGCGAATTACTGATCTGTCGGTCAGGAAGTTGGTAGGTTCATACATGGACGCCCTCCGTTGCCAAGCGCTTTTCCGTTCCGGTGAAGAAGGTCGAGATTGCAGCCATACATTCGGCCTTGCTAAAACGGCGCTTGGCCGCGGGCCCTGATGGAATGAGCTGATTGACGCCTGATCAAATCGGCGGACTCTTGAAGTCCCTTGAACCTAGCAGGATTCGCCAACCCTGGTCTGACCTGTTTCGCCATCACTTCGAAGACGCCTGTGCAATCAGTGGTATGTGACTGGTTTAAGAATCGTTGGGGCATGCGCCTCGAGTCTGACTCGGGAACTACGCCGCCCTCGGAGCGAACGGCGCGACATAGCCCGCTTCATAGTTCCGTCCATGGGCGAGAAGCGCCCAGACGATACGAGCATTCTTGTTCGCAAGCGCGACGGCCGCGATGTTGGCGTTACGCCGCGCAGCCAGACGCGCGAGCCATCCATTCGTTTGAGTTCCATGTCGCTTTAAACTGAGTAGTACCGAGCGTGCCCCGTGAATCAATAGCGTGCGCAGATACGTGTCGCCGCGCTTACTGATCCCGAGTAACTGTTCCTTGCCGCCGCTGGAGTGTTGGCGTGGAACGAGCCCAAGCCAGGCCGCCAGCTGTCGGCCATTTCTGAATGCCTTCGCATCCCCGATGCTGGCCGCCAGCGCGCTTGCGCTCAGGGGCCCGATCCCCGGAACCGCCTCCAAGCGTCGGCTGATCGAGTTCTCGCGGTGGCAGGCTTTTATCTGCTGTTCGAGCTCACCCACCTAACGGTCCAGCTCCTTGAAATGGGCGTACAAGCGCGCGAAGAGTTCGCGGCTGGCGTGCGATAAGCCATTCTTGGCGTCCTCGAGGATCTCCGGCATTTGCCGCTTGAGGTTGCTGACTCCCTTCGGCATGACAATTCCGAACTCACTTAATAGCCCGCGCAGCTGGTTGCTTTGCGCCGTGCGCGCCGTTACAAACCCTTGGCGAGCTCGATGAAATGCGAGCATCGCCTGCTGCTCCACCGTCTTCATCGGCACAAAACGCATATTTGGACGGCTTACCGCTTCGCAGATCGCTTCGGCATCCCGTGCATCGTTCTTGTTCGTTTTCACGTACGGCTTGACGAACTGGGGTGCAATCAGTTTCACCGTATGCCCCAGATCGGAAAGCTTCCGCGCCCAATGGTGCGCACTCGCACAGGCCTCCATCCCGATCAGGCAAGGCTGCAGATTTGCAAAAAACCTCAAGACCTCGGCACGCTTCAGCCGCCGTGTCACCGAGGTCTTCCCTCGAGTATCCATGCCGTGAGCCTGAAAAAGCCGCTTTGCAATGTCGAGACCTATCGTCGTAGTGTTCATCGCGGACGCTCTCCTTTGGTTGAGTGGTTAATTCAGCACTTCCACTCTGCCACGATTGATGCCGTAAAGAAGGAGGGCGTCCATTCCATTAAATCGGCGGAGCGCTTCCGGAATTCCCCCTAGAAGATGGAATCCGTATTAAGTTGGCCTAAAAGACGCAAGGCGCACCTTGCCGCACGCTGCGTTCAAGCGCATAATTCACTGCGAAATGGAGATGGACTGACGGTGGCGCAACAGCGCTGCGGTTGTCCGTCTCTTTTTTTTGGGCAGACTGCGGCGCGTACCGGAGAGAGTACGCATGGCCCGAAGACGCACGCCGAGCATTCGCGTCCCGAATAATGAACGCCTCGATCTACTTCTCATCATCGCAGGCAAACACCATGTGTCGGCTGACCAACTCGGCCGTTGGCACCGGCTCCACAAGCTAAAACCTAAAACTGTCAAATTGCCAGGCCGCACTGGCCAGCGTCTCACGTGTGAGACCTGGTTTATGGAATTTATGGCTGCGGTGGATGCACACGCGCGAAGCCTAGAGCAGGGAGGACAGCAGCGCTTCCCGATTACGCCCTGACGCTGATGACCCGCGCCGAAGCGCTCGACGACCTGCTGGAGATGCTCGCGGAGATCATCGTCCGCGAGCGCGCTCTCAACCGCGATTTTCGCGGTGTCAGCGTCACGGACTTCACCGATTAGAATGACGTCGGGGTCGTGACGCAGGATGTGTCGCAGTGCCTGCGCGAAGCCGAAGTCGATCGCAGGGTGAACTTGGATCTGCACGATGCCATCGAGCCGGTATTCGACCGGATCTTCAACAGTCACAATGTGATGCTCGCCGGTGTTCATCTCCTGCAAAGCTGCGTACAACGTCGTGGTTTTCCCGGACCCCGTCGGTCCAGTGACGAGTACCAGCCCCTGATTGCGATCGATCAGCGCCCGGAACCGACGCTCGTCGGTCGCAGAGAAGCCGACGTCGGCAAGCCGGCGCAGCCCGACCTTGGGATCGAGAATGCGGATGACGACATTCTCCCCATGTACCGCGGGCATCATCGAGACGCGCATGTCGACGAATCCTTGCGGCGTACTCAGGTGGATCGCGCCATCCTGCGGCACACGATGTTCCGCGAGATCCATTGCCGCCAAAACCTTGATCCGTGCCACGATACTCGGCAGAAGTGTCCGATTAAACTCCCCGACCGCCACCAACGAGCCGTCGATTCTGTAGCGCACTTCGGCGCAGCGCTCCCGCGAATGCAAGTGGAGATCTGACGCACGCCGCTGTACCGCATTGAGCAACAGGTTATTCACCAATCGCACGATTGGTTTCTGCTGCGCGAGCCGCTCAGCCGGCGGCGCCGCTGGTTTTGCGTGATTCTCGCCCAAGATCCGATCCGCCTCGGAATCCAGCGCGGCGCTCTCGATCAGGGGATAATGCGTCGCAATCGCCGTGTCAAGGTCCGCCGCGCTCGCGAATACGACCTCGATAGACTTTTGCGCTCGAAATTGCAAGATAGACAACTTATCGTTGTCCGCCGGATCGTCAGTGGCGTCATCCAGCATGGGGTAGATCAGTAACTGGAAGGCAATCGGAACCTCGCCACGATCACGGGCGGCAATTGTCAACATGGCAGCATGACCACCGCCGGCGCTTTCGCCCATCACCGCGATTCTGGCTCGATCAACACCCAACGATTCAGCCGAGCTATGTAGCCATTTCAACGCAGCGTAATTGTCTTCGAGAGAGCCCGGAAAGGGCGTTTCCGGCGCTAACGATAATCCACAGTGACAATCACGCAGTCATGGTCTCGAGCGATTCGCTGCATGGCAGGGACGGCTCTGGCTGCCCTACCCAAAACAAAGCCGCCGCCGTGCATATGAAGGATCGCGGGCTTTAGCGCATTGCTCGCCCCAGCGTTTATCACGAATACACGTACATTCGGTGCTTCATTCGCCGCTGGGATCGACCGCTCTATAACGGCAGGTGTCGGTGCCGGCGGAACTGAATGTGTAATCCAGAATTCGCGTTCCGTCGCTAAATTATTTGAACTGAGGGGTAATCCGTCAGCCGTTTTGAGAATCTGATTGAGCGATTCGCGAAATTCTGGATCGACCAGTGACATGGGATCTATGCGCGCCGGAACCCCCACCCTAGGCGTCGTCCATGCACTCGATATAGGCGTGATAGAACTCACGGCAGCCGCGCCCACTGCTAATGACAGCAATTCTCGTCTGTTTATTGGCATGGAGGTCGGTATTGTTTCGGTCATTGCCTTCCTTCGAATGCATTCCTCCTCTTTTCTGAGCCGAGCCGCTAAATTGGTGCAGGTGGATCCGGCCCGGGAGTCTCGCTCTCAGTTGGCGCCGCCTGAGGAAATGCTTTCAACAGTGTTCGTCAACGTGCCGATGCCCTCTACTTCCACCTCCACCCGATCTCCTTGACGCATATAGATAGGGGGATTGCGGAATGCGCCCACCCCCGGAGGGGTTCCAGTCAGGATGACATCCCCTGGATTTAACGTGAAATTCCAAGAGCAAAATGACAAAAGCTCGGGTACGTCAAAGATCAAATCGGATGTCGATCCATCCTGCATCAAGGCGCCGTTGACTCGTGAGCGTAGCCGAGCGTTGCTGGGATCGATAGCCTCCGGGGGTACCATCCACGGGCCCAACGGTCCAAACGTATCAATGCACTTTGAGCGGGTCCATTGAACATCAGCGACTTGAATGTCGCGCGCCGTCACATCGTTTGCAACCGTGTAGCCAAAGATTGACTCCGTGGCCTCCTGTCGAGAAGCGCGACGCAACCGGCGGCCGACGATCACAGCGAGTTCAACCTCCCAGTCGGCCGCGCGCGTGATCGATTCCTCGATCCGAATGGTTGCGCCGTGGCCAATGAGGCTTGAATTGAACTTGGCGAACAGTAGCGGATTTTTCGGAATAGGTATGCCGCATTCTTCGGCGTGGCTACGATAATTCAACCCCACGCCGATCACCTTACCAGGATCGAGTGGCGTCAAGAACTCCCGAGGCTCGTTCGGCAGCGGTAATGCCGATCGTGCCAAGGCAAGATCTACCGTCGTGACCTGTAATGGGTTTTGCAGTGTCACGGGCAACGGGTACCAGGCGTCTTGGAGCCATACGAGAAGCTGAGACCTCGAGTCTCGATGACATCGAGCAAGTCGCATCCATCCGGCACCGGACTTGATGTCCATATTATTTTGCCTCATTGCCAAAGGCGAAGAAGCTTTTGGGGATGTATTAGACTCGGCGCGATTCCCGTAAGTTGAAGTGAGTCGGTGCACGGATCACCGCCCGAGGACGAGCCACGTGGTTCGGTGTCGGTGCATGAGCCTTTATTCCATGCTGGTCTTGGCCGAATGGCATTTTTCCAAGCGATTGCCCAAACTGGTATACCATCATACCTGTGCTATAGTTGGTGTAAACCCCAATGATCAAACGCATCTCACTGGTTTGGAAACGCCCCGAACTCACTCACGTCGAATTCAGAGCGTTGTGGCTCGGTGAGCACGTGAAGTGCGCCAAACGCCTCATCGGTCTTCGGGAGTACGTTATCGATTTCGTCACCGACGGTCCGGCCGAGGGGCCGTCGGGAATTGCCACGATCCGCTTCGACTCTCGAGAGGCGCTCGACGCCGCTTTCGGTGATTCCGAACTCGTGCAAGAGCTGCTGCGCACTCGCGATTCGTTCGCCCAGTCGGTACAAGTGATGTTGGTCGAGGAGGAGAACATCGTTTCCGGCACGAACTTGAGGACACGATGATCAAGAGAGCCGATTGCCCGAGCAGGGCGATGCTCGAAGGGCCCCATCGCGCGGGCGCCCGCGCCATGCTGCGCGCCATGGGCGTGACCGATGAGGACTTCGCGAAGCACCAGTTGGGCGTGGCGGCGACATGGAATAAGGTGACCCCTTGCAATGCCGGGCTCGATGTACTGCGGCAGTTAGCTGCAAAGCGCCTGAATGACGCCGGGGCGATCGCTTACGAGTTCGACACGATTGCCGTGTCGGACGGAATCTCCATGGGGAGCGATGGCATGCGAGCCTCGCTTGTCTCTCGAGACTGGATCGCCGATACGGTGGAACTTGTCGTACGGGCCCACGGCTACGATGGCTTCTTGGGCATTGCCGGATGCGATAAATCGATTCCCGGCATGTTGCTCGCGATCATACGTCTCGACCTGCCGGCTGTGTTCGCCTACGGCGGCTCGCTCGCACCCGGACGTGTCGCGGGACGGGACATTTCACTTCAGGATGTCTATGAAGCAATCGGCGCCCGGGCTCAAGGGTTGATCAGTGCGCAGGAGCTGGAATCGATAGAGCGAGCCGCGTGCCCCGGCATCGGCACCTGCGCCGGCATGTTCTCTGCAAATACCATGGCCTCCGTTAGCGAGGCGCTCGGATTGACGGTAGCCGGCATGGCTGCGCCGCCCGCGGGAACGGCAGAGCGACTCGAGGTGATCAACCGGGCCGCCGACGGATTATTGCAAGCCGTCGCGGCCGATATTCGCCCCTCACAGATCTTGACGCGAGAGTCCTTGGAGAATGCGACCGCGGTCGCTGCAGCCCTCGGCGGCTCGACGAATGCAATCCTGCATCTTTTGGCGATTGCGGGCGAGGCGGGTATCGAGTTTACCCTCGACGATATTGACCGCGTCAGCCGGCGCACGCCGCAGCTCGCCGATATGAAACCGGCTGGCCACTACATGATGCGGGAGTTGCATCACGCCGGCGGCGTACCGGCCGTGATGCGAGAGCTGCTCTCAGTCGGCCTCCTTCACGGAGAGGCCAAGACCATCACTGGACAGACGATCGCCGAGCAGGCGCGATGCTTCGCGCCGGGTATCGCGCACCCCGTGTTGCGCCCGATCGGGAGTCCCTTCAAGCCGCGCGGAGGCTATGCGGTGTTGAAAGGATCGCTTGCTCCGGAGGGTGCAGTCACCAAGATTGCGAACGAAGTGCACATGCATCACCAGGGTCCGGCGCGGTGCTTTGACTCGGAGCAGGCGGGCGCCGAGGCAGTGCGCCAAGGGCAAATCCAAGTGGGCGATGTGGTTGTCCTTCGCTACGAGGGCCCGGTCGGTGGGCCCGGCATGCCGGAGCTGACCGCGCTCACCGGGGCGATTGTCGGAACGGGCCTCGGCGGTCAAGTGGCGGTCATCACCGATGGCCGTTTCGGCGGTGGAACCAAGGGCCTCTGCGTTGGGCATGTCGCGCCGGAGGCAGTGGTGGGCGGTCCGATCGCGTTGGTGCGGGATGGGGACGTGATTGAAGTCGATGTCGAGGGCGGCAAGCTCACCCTGCATGTGTCGGATGCTGAGCTCGCCGACCGCCGACAGAAATTTCAAGCCCCGCCGCCCCGCATTCGAGACGGCGTGCTCGCCAAGTTTGCGCGGCTTGCGCTCTCAGCGTCGAAGGGCGCCCGATGCGTGCCGTAACCGTTAACCCCCCTCATCGCCCCTGTGCGGAACCTTTCGTCAATGCCCGTCAAACCATCGAACGCCCTGCGGGGCAACGCTGGGATCGGCCTCGCGCGTAAGCGCTCGATGACCCTCCTGTACGACGGGATCTGCGGATTTCGGCAGCCGAGCGGCCTGCAAGGCGACCGGTCGAGCATCGAGATTCACCGCCAGCCAGCGCTGGGCGTCGCCGCGGATGAGGTGCGCCAAGTGCAGCGTTGGCCGCGTCTCGTCAACATACAAAGTCATTCTCGATCCCGTCCACGGTAGGACTGCTCCAAAGCGCGCGACCGACAGGGCCTGCGCGAGATTCTCATCGAGCGTTACCGCGCTGATGCCGGCGGCAGCGGCCCAGAGCAGGTTGGCGGCGAGCCAAGCGTCGGTCAGGCCGAGCGGAAACGTGCGCGATCGTTGCATGCATGGATAGTAAAGGGCCAGCGGGGCGAGTCCGAGGATCGCTCGTGGGGTCAACGCACGTGCGGCTTCTGCCATATCTCGAATGGTTGCGACGTTCTCGATGATGGTCGCAGGATCGTCGGAGTGCACTGTCGCCGTGTGCGGAAAGGCAATGCCATCGACAACGGACTCGAGTTTCCAGTCGGCTCGGTTGAACTCGACAAAGTAGCCTTGGCTGGCTGCGAGCATCGGCACATGGCCTGCATTCACCTTCGTAAGCTCGTGTCGCCATCGCGCGATGCCTTCTCCCTCGGGGAGCGACCGAACCGTGCTGTAGATTAGCAGTCGGCCGACTCGGGCAGGTTGGGCTGCGATCCAGACGCATACTTGCTCGAGCACGGATAGGGGTAAATCGTCTGATACCGCAATCTCAAGCTTCTGATGAGAACCAAAGTCAAGTCGATGGGGAAGGCTCAGGAGCCTTTCGCTTGAGCGAAGATCGATGGCCACATGATCCCAGGCCGCCATCGGTCCCTTAGACCACTCGTGACCGATCGAGGGCACGATGCCCGAGATCGCAATCAACTCGGGGCGGTCCCTAGTCAGCTTGGGGGATGGGGCAGGGGTAAATCGCCACCGCAGGCGCTGAACGATCCGAGTGCCCGCATCTATCGTTCGAGGGAAGCCGAGTCGAAGCGGGGTGCAATACGTCTTGAAGGAGCCATCCCCCCAATTGCGCTGGTCTTCTAGCTCAAACAAGTCGCCTTCGAACTCGAGCGCAAGGCGCCCAACGCCATCGCGCTCGATCAAGAGCCGTGAAAAGCTGGGTGTCATGGCACCGGGCACGCCCCGAACGATCGGTTGCGGAGCGATGCGCCGTGAGATGGTGAGGGAACGCGAGCCCTCGGGACCCTCTGCGGTGAGCTTAGCGCTCACCATAAAATCAACGGGATGCAGCACGACGAGACCCAGACGACAAACACGCAAAGTGCGGCGAGCCATGGCCTCGAGATCGAACCTTCCTGATAGCCCGTCATTGTCCACGGTTAGTACGCCCTGCCATTCGACATCGAGTTGGTCGGTCGTGTGGCGCGCCTCGACGCGGATGGTGTGAGCGGACTCATCGATGATAGAAATCCAACTCTTCGGCGGCGTCTCTTGCCACGCTTCATCGCGTACCGTCACGAATAGCCGGCGCAGAATCTCGCGACCGTTATGCTCGAACGGCCCGAAGCCGTTCTCGCGGATGAGGGCGTGCACAGCGTGTTCGGTATCGCTCATCCGGCGAGGATGCGGCGCCGCTCGAGGCGCTTCATGAGCGTCAGTCGGCCGCTATCGATCACGGCGGCGATGAAGATGATGGCACCGGTAATCACGGGGTATACATAAGGATTGGCGTTCACCATCGCGAGGCCATTTTGCACGGACGTGATGAGAATGGCGCCCATGATCGGTGCCGACAAGGTGCCCCGGCCGCCGAACAAGCTTGTGCCACCGAGGACCGCGGCCGCGATCGCGAGAAATTCGGCATTCTGGCCGTAGGCGCTTGACGCGGCCGCCGTCTCGCTCAGCAAGATGAGGCTCGCGAGACCGGCCAGCGCCCCACAGAAAATATAGACGCCCCACGTCACCGCCGGCACCGGGACACCGGCGCGCCGAGCACCCTCGGCGTCAGCGCCAATAGCGCGCACATAGATTCCAAAAGAAGTGCGGTTCTGAATGCCCCAGGCGCAGCCGATGGCGATGAGAGCAATCCACGCTGGCGCCAAGACACCGAGCACAGTGGTGCGACCCAATTGGGCGACCGCCGGACTCGGATACACGATGCGGGTTGAGGATAGAAGAAGCCCCAAGCCCCGCGCAATGAAAAGTGTCGACAGAGTGACGACGAAGGCGGGTAACTTGAGGCGCGTGATGAACCAACCGTTGCAAGCCCCCAATAGCGCGCCGACGGCTAGGGCCGTTGCAATGCCGAGCCCCACGGGCGTCGCGGCAGGCTCCATGCCGACCGTGACGGCGGCGAGATACATGGCGGAGCCCACGGATAGATCGACGCCGCCCGTGAGCAGCACAAAACTCATACCCAAGGCCAGAACGGTGAGCCAGCTGGATTGCACTAGAATGTCGGTGAGGGTCGCGAGTGTCAAAAAAGGCCTCGCCGCAGACCCGAATCCCAGCCACACGAGTGCGACCAGTACCAGCGGCGCCCCCCGTAGCAGGGCCTTTGCGGTTTTGGGTGAGGATAGACCGCTCATGCCGATTCGGCTTGTCCGAAGGCCGCACGCAAGATCGCGGAACGCTCGAATTCGGATCGTGCAAAGGAGGTCGCGATACGCCCGCGATGCATGACAAGGATTCGATCGCAAAGTCCCAAGAGCTCCTCGAGCTCCGACGACACGATCAATAGTGCGACCCCCGCCGCGGAGAGGCCTGCGAACAGTCGATAGATGTCCTCTTTTGCTCCGGCGTCGATGCCGCGGGTCGGCTCATCGAGGATGAAGAGCTTAGGCTGACTCAGGAGCCAGCGGCCGATCACAACCTTTTGCTGGTTGCCACCCGAGAGTCGGCGGACCGGCGTCGTATCCACGTTCGCGCTATTTAATTTGACGCGGCGGCCAACTGTCGCTACCGCGGCGGCGAGCGGTACTCGATTGATGCAGCCCAAGGGAGTCGTGGCGAAGCCCGAGATCGCCACAAGCGCCAAGTTGTCGGCGACGGTGGCGTCGAGAAAAAGGCCGTCTCGACGTCGGTCCTCGGTGAGGAAGGCGACGCGGGCCGCGAGTCCCGCACGCACGTCGCCCGAGCGCAGGCGCCGCCCTTCGACGATCACCTCGCCCTGGCGATGCGGCTCCAAACCAAAAATCGTGCGTGCCAATTCGGAGCGTCCCGAGCCCATAAGTCCTGCGAGACCGACGATCTCGCCCGGGGCAACGCTGAAATCGATTCCTTCAAGGACGCCTGGCTCGGAGAGCCCGATGACTTGAAGGACGGGGGGCCTGGACTTTGGCGGGACGCGCGAGGGAAATTGCGCTTCGATCGAATGCCCGACCATGGCGAGCACCAGATCGTGCGTCGTCAACCGCTTGGCATCGTGGTTCTTAAGAGTTATCTCCCCGTCGCGCAGTACGACCACGTCGTCCGCGAGTTCGAGCACGTGCTCGAGATTGTGGCTCACGAAAAGCACGGCGACATCGCGAGCCCGGAGACGATCAATGATCGCGAAGAGCCTGCGGATCTCGTGTTCAGTGAGCGAGGTGGTCGGTTCGTCCAAGATCAAGACTCGAGCGTCGCCTTGCAAAGCTCGGGCGATCTCGAGCAGCTGCCGTTCTCCCATGCTCAGCGTACCGGCAGAGGCGTGCGGATCGACAGTTAGATCGACTTGTTCGAGCAAGACCTGGGAGCGCTCGTGCATACGACGGCGCGCAATGAACGGAAGAGACCTGACCGCGCGGGGCAGTTCAACAAGAAACAAGTTCTCCGCAATCGACAGGTTTGGAAAGATGTTGAGCTCTTGCTGAATGTAGCGAAGTCCCGCAAAGCTCGAGTCACGGGGGGTACGGGGATAAAATGGTTGACCGTCGAGCCGCACTTCGCCCTGATCGCGCGGCAAGACGCCCGTTAGGATGTTGAGGGTGGTCGATTTGCCGCTTCCATTCTCCCCTGCGAGCGCGAGCACTCGACCCGCGACGGCGTCGAAATCGATTCCCTGAAGGACGCGCGTCGACCCGAAGGACTTGGTCAATCCTCGCACGCTGAGCCGTGGCGGAATCGGATCGGCACTCACTCACGCACCCGGCGGCGAGAGGCATCGACGATTGCTGCCAAGAGAATAGTGGCACCTTTCAGCGCCAATACGATGAACAGCGAGAGGCCCAAGAGCTGCAGCGACTTGTCGAGGATGCAGAAAAAAGCGGCGCCGCCAAGCGCCATCCAGATATTGCCCCGTCCACCGAAGAGGCTCACCCCGCCGACGACCGCGGCCCCGACGATGTCGAGCAAGAGGTTTTGACCCAAGGTGGGGATTCCCGTTTCGAGGCGGCTCGTGTAAATGATCGAGGCGAGGCCCGCGCAAAACCCCGATACTGCAAATGCGGCGAGCGTGAGCCAACGGGCTGGCACACCCGAAATACGTGCGGCCTCGGCGTTCTGTCCGAGCGCGTACAGCCAGCGCCCGGCAACGGTCCGCGTCAATACGAAGCGCACCAGAATGAACACACCGAGACAAAGCAGCATGGCGATCGGAATATGGAATAGGCTCCCGTAGCCCACGGAGGTGAACATTCTCGGTAGATTGCCGATACTCACCGTATCCGACACGCTCGAGGCATACCAAACGGCAACGCCGCTTCCAGCCATCATGACGGCAAGCGTCCCAATGAAGGAGGGGATGCGAAGTACCGCGCTGCAAAAGCCGTTGAAAAGGCCGATGAGGATCCCCGTGAGGAGACAAATGACGATGCCCAGCGCGGCGGGGCCTCCCCCTACCCCGCTCGATCCAGTCATGGCGGAGGCACTCAAGATACTGCTTAACGCCAATACTGCCGTCATCGAGAGATCAATCTGACCAATCAGCAGCACGAGCATCTGGCCGACGGTGAGAATGGCGAGCGGCACGATGGCAAGCGCAATGTCACGGAGTGTTGCGAGTGAGAACAACACCTTGAGGAATGTTACGGTGCTCGCCGCGATGCCGACCCCGGGGAGGAGCCCGTGGGCGAGGCTCATCGCCTTCCTAGCGCCCGCTCCAGAGTTAATGAGGGGGCCGGTGGCGAACGCGCCGAGTCGACCGGGCGTCCCCTGAACCGCGAGCTGCTCTTCCTTCCGAGCCTGATAGCCCCACATCCGATCACGATCGACTAGGAGCGACTTTCGGGTGATGACAAAGCCGGGGTCCAATAGAGTCTTTGGCGGATGCTCGCCGGCCCAGAGCTTCGTGAGCGCCTGCAAGGTGAGATCGACCTCATAATAGAGATTCTGGACACCGTCCACATCATAGTAGCCTGCGGCCAATTGCGCGTAGCCGTTGTCGTCGCCGTCAAAGCCCGCAATGAACACGTGGCCAGCCTCTCCGCTCGGATGCCACTTGCCTACGATTCGCAGCGCCTGCTCGATCTGAGGGATGAGAAAATCGGAGGACGTCACGATCACGTCAATGTCGGGATGTGCCTTGAGCGCGTTGCTGAGGCCGGTGAACGCCTTGTCGGCGTTCCACTCGGTGGCGATGCGCGCCACGACGTCGATACGCTCGGGAAATCGCGTGACGGCGTCCGCGAAGCCGTCACGCCGACTCGCGCCATTGGCGTCACCGAGATCACCAATGAGGATGGCAGCTCGATACGGCGCATCCCGGAGCGGGAGCTCCTTGATAAGCGTGGTTACCGTTTCATCCATGAGCCGGCGGTTGTCGGCCACTACCGCCACCGAATAAGCGTCGCTTTCCGCGGGGGCGCGATTGAAGTGCACCATCGGAATGCCGGCGGCGTTCGCCGCGCGAATTGCAGGAATGACGGCCTTGGCATCGGTGTGCACGATCACGATCCCGTCAACGCCACGCTGTATCATCGATTGGACTTGGGTGTACTGGCGCGTGTCGTCCATGTTCGACACGGCTTCGAGCACAGACCATCCCTGCGCTTCGATTTTGGTGCGAAGGGCCTCGCGCGCAGCGATCCAAAACGGCGAAACCAGGCTATCGAACAGAAGGGCGACCGTTCGGCGGGGTACAGCGATCGCAGCGGCGGGCAAAAGCGCCGTCGCGGTCGCCAGCTGTAAGAAATAGCGTCGATTGAGCGCCAATAGTACCCCAGTGGTATGATGACATGCCTCCGGGCTACGCTCAACTGCGATGTTGCGTGATGAGCAACCCGAAATTATGGTTTTAGGTAGGATGGCGTACCGAATTTCTAGGAGCCCTCGTGTCCCCACCGGAATCCGTGCCCTTTGGCGGCATCGCGCGTAACCTAAATCTTGCCGACAAGGTCGTCGAGCAACTGACCGAAGCCATCGTTTCCCGGCGGTTCCAGCCCGGCTCGCGACTCCCCTCCGAGCGCGACCTGGGAGTGCAATTCAAGGTCTCCCGAACTGTCGTCCGCGAGGCCTGCCGCTCGCTCGCCGCGCGGGGGCTTGTGCGAGTGAGCCACGGAAGGGGTATGGAGGTAAACGAACTCGGCTCGGAACACGTGGCGGAGTCGATGCGGCTCTTGGTCCGCGGTCGGGAGAATCTCGATTACGCCAAAGTGAACGAGGTACGAACAGTCGTCGAGGTACAGACGGCGGGTCTCGCAGCTGAGAGGGTGCGTCCGGAGGATGTCGCGCGACTCGAGCGCATTTGTGACGACCACGAGCGCGCGCTCCGTGACCGTGATTTGGCGGCGGCCGGAGAGCTCGATTTTCAATTTCACCGCGAGCTTTTACGTGCTTGCGATAACGAGTTGTTAGTGGCCATGCTTGACTCCATTGCCGATGTGCTGCGGGAAGTAAGAAGCCAGTCCATGAGGGTCCCTCACGTGAGCGAGGAAGGACTCAAGGCGCACCGACGGATATTGAAGAGCGTTAAGTCGGGGAACGCGACCTCGGCGCGTAGTGCCATGGCAGATCATTTGGCCGAGGCCGAACGCATCTGGGGTGGCAGCGGCAAAAAAGCGAAGGTGCCCCCTTCTGCCAAGAAAGGTGCTCGGCCGCGACCGAGATTGGCGTGAGCCGCCGTCTTGAAGGCAAGCGGGCCCTGATTACGGGCTCTGGGTCGGGCATCGGTCGGGGTGCCGCCATTAAGCTAGCGGAGGAAGGTGCAGCGGTCGGCGTGCTCGACGTTGATCTAGCGGCGGCCGAGCGTGTGGCCGGCGAGATTCGGGCCGCGGGTGGGAGAGCACTGGCACTTCGGGCCGACATCCGCCGCGAAGCGGAAATCGAGGCGGCGGTCACCCAGGCCGAAAAGGCATTCGGCGGACTGGACACGTTGGTCGCCAATGCTGGGGTGATGCTGTTCGGCCGCGATACGATCGCGACCGAACTGGACCTTGCCACCTGGCAGCAGACGGTCGATGTCAATCTGACCGGGATGTTCTTAAGCTGCAAACTTGGATTACGCAGCCTGTTGCGCAATGGCGGCGGCTCGGTGGTAATCACGGGTTCTCCGACTGGCACCCATGGCTGCGCGCCGACCTTCACTGCGTATAGCTCGAGTAAGGCGGGCACCTATGGGTTGATGCGGATCCTGGCGGTGGACTACGTCAAGAAGAATATCCGGGTCAATGCAGTCTTGCCAGGAACCATCAATTCGCCGCTGGTGAATACCTTGATGGAGGATCCGGCAATGCGTAAGGAATTCCTCGGCAAGATTCCGATGGGCCGGCCAGGCGAGCCTCGCGAGGTTGGGAACGTGATCGCGTTCTTGGCCTCGGATGAGGCGTCTTTCGTGACGGGTGCGGCTTGGTATGCGGATGGCGGGTTGACTGCGGTCTAACAGCGACTCGGAGAACGTAGTGGGACGACTAAGCGGAAAAGTGGTACTGGTTACCGGGGCGGCCGGAGGCCTCGGCGCCGAGCAGGCGAAGGCTTGCGCGCGGCAGGGAGCAAAAACGATATTGGCCGATGTAGCCGATGCCGCCGGCGCGGAGATTGCCGCGGCATTACGTGCGGAGGGTTTGGAGGCGGCCTACGAGCACTTGGATGTGTGCTCCGAAGAGGAATGGCGGCGCGCCATCGCCAGTGCTACCGCGACCTTCGGCAAGCTCAATGTACTGGTCAATAACGCGGGCATCGTAATCAAGAAGGTGCCGATCGAGGAGCTGACCGTCGAGAATTGGGACCGGGTCATGGCGGTCAATGTGCGCGGGGTGTTCTTGGGCACGAAGTGCTGTATTCCGGCAATGCGCGCAGCAGGCGGCGGGTCGATCGTCAATATTTCCTCGCTTGCAGGGATCGGTCAGTCGTATATACAGGAGCCGGCGTATGCGACTAGCAAGGCGGCAGTGCGCATGCTGAGCATGGTGACCGCAACGCAGTATGCAAGCGAGGGTATTCGGTGCAATTCGCTGCATCCAGGACCGACGGATGGAGGAATGTTGCACCGGTTCTTGAGCGATGCAGACGCGTTGAAGAATCGCCTCAAGCGGGTGCCGCTCGGGCGGCTCGCGCGACCGGAGGAGATCGTGGCGGGGGTGATCTTTTTGGCCTCCGACGAATCGTCCTATATGACCGGCAGCGCACTAGTCATTGATGGAGGCGCACTCGCACAATAGGCGGAGCGATCTGGCGGTACATCGGCCCCGTATGATGGATGGCATGTCGTCATACTGCACAAAAAAGCCGTCCCTCCAAACGCGCATTTCGTTTTGGGGCTTCGATTCGGCCCTCGTTCGCCCAAGTCTCGGGTCCCGAAGTGGCGTGAGACCCTGGATCTGCTCTGCATTGTAGACGGCCGCCCTGAAGGCTCTGGGCCGTTCCAACATCACGATCCTGAATCAAGGCTTATCGAATGGCATGATCGCAATCGCGGACGGGTCGGGCCTTCGGCGTCGCTATATGAATTATTTACCCAGCTTTTCATCGAAAAATCTTACAATCACGGCGTTCGCCTCCTGAGACTCCGGGAAATCCGGATCCAAAAGAAAGGCATGGCCTAAACCGTCCCACATGTGCAAATCCGCGTCCACGCCCAGAGCGATAAGGCGCGAATGGGTGTAGACGACGCCACTTAATGCTGGGTCGCGCATAGACGAAATTAACAGCGAGGCGAGGAACCTTGCCATCACTTGATCGGATCGCGCCGGGAACACCAGCGGATCATTCCAATCGACATTCCTAAAGTAGTCGAGTTGATCCGCTGTTATCGCGTGGCCCCCGCTTATCGCATTTCCGATGTAAGCAGAATCGCCCTCAAACGAATTAGCGGCGCTACCGCAAAGCATTCCGACGGCTCCTGGCAGGGGCAGATCGTATTTTTCAAACCATGCTATGGCCTCCGCCGCAAGAGTGCCTCCGGCGGAACATCCGTACATTCCAATGTTCTTTGGTTTGTATGTTTTGATCAGCTCACGGTAAACCGCAGCTACATCCTCACTGGCGGCCGGAAAGGAGTACTCCGGCGCCATGCGGTAATCAATGCTGATTACCTTGATCCGACCGAGCGCCGCTATCGGTATTGAGTCCATATGACTATTGATACGCGAACCACCTGTAAATGCGCCACCGTGGAGATCAATGAGGACGCGGTTCTCGTTTCTCTGGGCAATTCCTTCCGCCGGCGTGAACACCTCAACGTAAACATGGCCAATCTCTTGCCCGGTCACTGTAACTTTGTATCGGGCTCGAATTCGTTTATAGAGCGGCGTTTTATAGAAGGCCTCCGCCTGGCACTCCCGAATCTTCGGCATTTCCTCGCGGCGTGCACCCTCGATTGATGGACAAGATCGCTCTACCGCTGCCCAATCGCCTCCTTCTTTGCGTGCGTTATCCCACGCACGCCGGGCTCCATCGCTTAGAAACGATGATTGCGGCAAATCGAACGGGGGAACGTGCATGGTTCCCGCTTCGTCCACAGTCAAAGTTTCCGCGCTGCTTTCTCTGGGCGTCACGATTACTGTGCCGCTGGTGATTATCCATAGGATGAGCCCTATACACTTATTCATAGAAAGACTAAATAATTGCCCAATTGTAGATCACAGGGACAACTCACAAATTGGTACCTCTACGCCTCAGAGCTTTCATTAATGCGTTTGAGCGTGAACTTTGTTCAGTATAGCATAGCAAGCACTGAATGCGCGTCGTAGAACAGGGCTGAAACCGCACTTATTCACACTCGTTCTAGACCCGGAGGATGGACATCGATACATTTGAGAGGGTGAATACCCATGAACGCGACGCGGCGCCTATGCGAACGGTGCCTACGCATACGGATGGTTCTTTGGCGGCCTTCTGTCTAGCTCCGGTCGCTTCGCCGATAGGGATTCGCCCGACGAACTCCAATCACCGGTAGCGTCATATGCCGAACAGAGCCGTCAGATCAAGATGCATCCCAGGTGCGTCTTCAGAACATCGGAGTTCGTTGCCGGTAATCGCTCGGCATTACCCCACATGGAGTCGCTATTGGCTGACATTGTCAGTATCGGGGGCGTTTATCTTTTTTATCTTTGCGGGTTGCCCGCAAGTTATTGCGGATTCGGTGGGCCAGATTTTTCTACAGGGGGCCTTCAACTTCAGAGATATCGGAGGTTATAGGACGACAGATGGTAAATTTGTGAGCCGGGGCTTGTTGTTTCGCTCGGATGCGCTGAGCAACCTGACAGTTGATGACCAAGCCGTCCTGACAGCTCTTGATCCGCGACAGATCTTCGACTTCAGAACACCATTGGAGTTTCGCGCGGCACCAGATCGACTACCCTCCCAATTGCAAAAAAGAATCATCCACCTCCCATCGGAAAATGGGGGGACAAGACTGCAGAAGAACGAAAAGCAATTTATCGAACGCCTTGCCGCGGGGGACGTTGCTTCCGTTGACGCGTCATATAGGGATGACTACGCCAGAATGCCCTTCGAGGCGAGATCGTGGATTAGACCTTGGCTGATTCAGCTCGCGGCCAACGGGCGGACTCCACAGATTTACCACTGCGCCGGCGGGGCAGATCGCACGGGATTCGCCACTGCAGTTTTGATGCTGCTGCTTGGTGTTTCCGAGGATAATGTCGTTGAAAACTATGAATATAGAGATAAGGCGATCGCGAAGAAAAATAGTGAGGAGCTCTCCGCATACATCGAGCAAGTTAGCGGCATTGACCCGCCCCCATCATCGAAGTTATGGATGCTCGAGAAGCACAGCTACATCCTGATTTCGCTGGGTGAAATCAAACGTCGTTATGGCACCATCGACCGGTACTCAAAAGACTACCTCGATATTCCAAAACACGTTATCGCGACTCTAAGACAAAGCTTTCTCGAGTCAGCTCGACAAGATGATCCCAATTGACACCTTCCGCATTCCGTCTCGTTCGATATTTGATAAGCGATAGTGAACTGCATATTGAATTCAAGAATCATACGGGTCGCTCAGTTGATTGGACACTGCCGATGGGAGGCGCTTCTCTTTTTTCACCAGGACACCAAACGAAATCCAATATGTGACATGCTCGAATACGGATCGGCCCCGCGCCGCGCGCTCGGGCGGTAGCTCACGCAATAGTCGGGGCTGCATAAGAAGGAGCCGCCGCGAATAGCCCGTTTCGGGGCGTTCTGGGGCACTCCCGGCTCATCCGGATCATAGCTGTCGCTGGGCCCTGGGGGATCAACGATGGGCGTGGAAGCCTGCAGCGCCACACGATAGGCATCAGCTCGATACCAATCGGCATTCCACTGCCAGACATTACCCGTCATATCGCACAGGCCATAGCCATTCGGAGGAAACGTGCATACGCGGGTCGGCGCGTGCATCTGATCGCTCCGCGAATCGACTATGGGAAAGCGCTGCTCAGACTTGTCCCATACGTTCGCCATCCTTTGGCCGCGCGGTGCAAGCTCATCGCCCCACGCGTAGGTTGCCTGCTCAAGGCCTCCTCGTGCGGCAAATTCCCATTCAGCTTCGGTCGGTAGCCGCTTGTTAACCCAGTGAGCGAAGGCGAGTGCATCTTCATAGGAGACTTGAACGACGGGATAGTCGTCCATCTTAACAATGGAGCTTCCTGGACCGAGTGGATGTCGCCAGTTCGCGCCTGGCACATAGCGCCACCACTGCGTGTAGTCGTTGAGGTCCACTGGCCGCGAGGTGCCGACGAAAACCATGGCGCCGGGCACTAGCGTGTCCTTCAGCGGCCTCGAAGCGCCGGGCGGAAGCTGAACCTTCAAAGAGTCCCATGTCGGCGGGCGCTCCGCGGTGGTCAGGTATCCGGTGACAGCCATAAATGCGGCAAACTGCGCGTTGGTCACCGGAGTGCGATCCATCCAGAACCCGTGGACTCTTACGCGGTGCACAGGGCCTTCGTTAGGTCTTGCCACGCGCTGATCACTGCCCATTTGAAACTCGCCCCCAGGAATCCACATCATCCCTCGGGGGCCACGTTTTCCATTACCCTCAAGGATGTGCGGCGCTACTCTGGCCGCTGCCGCTACGGTGGGAATCGCGGGCTGCATCGAGGGGCCGATCAGCCATCCGATCGTGAAGGCGAGCGTCACGGCGAGAATGCAGAGCAGGACGTGGCGACCGGTCGAAGTCCGGACGCTGTGGCGACTCGCGATACCGGGCACCGGGCGCCTGATCGCGTCGGTCATTTGAGTTCCACCCGTACTTCCTCCAACGTGCCATTGAAGGCGAAGGGCGGCCGAAAAGCCTCGCTCACGGGAGAGCCGAACGCGCGTCCGATCCCCATCGATCCAGGGCCCACCCGCGGAATGATCATTGGGCCCGCCAACGGCCTCTCGGCCACCAGCGAGCCGTTGACGAATAAACGCCCGACACCCAAATAACGGCCTCCCCACATGCCTTCGCCGAAGTCGTGGGCCTGCTCGCTCTTTGAGTTGACGAACTGATATTTGAGAATGAGATGTCCCGGCGGCACCCGGCTGTTCGATGCGAGTATCTCGTGATCGTCGGTCAGGTGGTTGTTCTCGTACACCAGACGATCATCCTTGATGTATAGAGCGAAGCCGCTCTCGCGGCCTCCATACGACAAAATGACTCCCCGAGCGCCTCCTTCGGGAATGGTCACCGTCGCAGTGATGTCGAATGATTTGCCTGCCAGGGGCGGCATTGCGGTTTCGGCCAATCTAGGCCCGCCGGAGTGGTAGACAAATTCGTGTCGGTGATCGACGACCGAGGGCACATCATATTCTTTGCCGGCGAGGAAACCACCGCCATCGAATGGATAGACGCCATTATCGTGCGCCTCACGATCGAAGAGTTGCTGCAGATCATTTAGCTTCTCGGGGAATCTCTGCGCGAGATCGTGCGCCTCGCTGAAGTCATCCTGGACGTTATAGAGTTCCCATCGGTCGTGCATGAACCCTTGTCGATCGTTCGACGAAGTATGCCGGGCCGCAGCCACCCAGCCGTTCTGATAGATCGCACGGTTGCCGAGCATCTCGAAATATTGGATAGAGTGCCGAGAAGGCTGTTCAGGATGGTCGAAAGTGCCGGCAAAACTCGCGCCATCGAGCGGTTGCTGCTTGATGCCGTCGATCGCCGATGGGAAGGGGATGCCGGTCACCTCATACACAGTCGCCGCCACATCGTTGACATGGGTGAATTGGTTGCGTACCGATCCGGGATCTCTAATGTGCCCCGGCCAGGAGACAACCATCGGGTCGCGTACGCCGCCGAAGTGCGAGGCAATGAGCTTCCATCCCTTGAAGGGCGTACTACCGAGCCAAGCCCACCCGGACGCATACCAATTGAGCGGCACTTTGTAGCTGCCCAGATCGTCGAGATGCTTGAGTTGCTCAGCGACCGAGGATTTGCCATCGGTGTCGCCTTCCAGTCCGCCTTCGGCAGCACCGTTATCCCCGATCAAATAAAGGATCAAGGTGTTCTCGGCGTTTCCGCCCTGCCGGACTGCTTTCAGTAATCTTCCAACCTCGAAATCGGTATGCGCGATGAATCCCGCGTACACTTCCATCTGCCGGGCATAGAGCGTCTTCTCATCGGTGGATAGCGAATCCCAGGCGGGTATATCCTGAGGTCGCGGCGTCAGTTCGGCCCCTTGGGGAATGACCCCGAGGTGTTTTTGCCGCACAAAAATCTCCTCGTTAAGCTTGTCCCAACCTGCATCGAATCGCCCGCGATACTTATCAATCCACTCGCGCGGCGCTTGATGCGGTGAGTGCACGGCGCCGGTGGCGAGGTAGAGAAAATAGGGTTTATTCGGCTCGAGCGATCGATGCGTTTGCAACCAATGGATCGCCTCGTTGGTGATATCGGTGGTCAGGTGGTAACCCTGCTCGGGCGTCGCGGGGGCTTCGACGGGGGTCGTATCTCGATACAGTCGCGACGGCTCCCATTGGTTTTCCATTCCTGCGATGAACCCATAGAAATAGTCAAACCCCAGACCGGTCGGCCAGCGAGTGAAGGGACCAGTCGAACTCGTTTCCCAGTACGGTGTGTTGTGCCACTTACCGAAGGCCGCGGTGCTGTAACCATTCCGGCGCAGCACCTCTGGAAAGGGCACAGTACTTTTCTTCCACACCGAATCGTAGCCGGGATAACCGCCCGCGCCCTCCGCCACTCCAAATCCGACGCGATGATGATTCCTTCCGCTCAGCAAGGCGGCCCGTGTCGGTGCGCACATGGAGGCATTGTTGAAATTGTTATAGCGCAAGCCCTGCGCGGCAAGCTTGTCTAACTCGGGCGTCTCGGCCACACCCCCGAAGGTGCTGGTATCCGCAAACCCGATGTCATCGAGCAGAATGAGCACGATGTTGGGCGCGCCTGCGGGGGCCTTCGCAGCGCGCGGCCAGTCAGGCCGCGAGTCTTGCGCCGTGAGGGCGATATGGCCTAGAAAATCCGTTTTCTCCGACGGTGGATCGCCAGCCGCCACCGATGTCCCGCTCATTGCGCAGATCAGCAGGATCGTCGGTGCCGCTCGATGTCTCATCCGAGGACAAGGTCGACACGCTGGGTGTTGAACGAGTAGTAGGGTCGATCCCGGCGCGCTCGCTCCATGAGTCGCGCGAACTCCTCATCGCTCTTAGTTGCCAGCGCTTTATCGATCACCGCCCAAAATTCGCTGGTGTGTTGAAAGTCCGTCCAAACGAGCCAAAAGGACTTGCCGTCCGGGGCAATCCATTTCGGTGCGATCTGTGGTTGATAGGCGCGCGCTTTTGTATCATTCCCGGGCATCCACTGGGCCTCTTCGTAAATCTGCGTCCATGGTCCCCAGGGCTTGGGTGCCGTCCAGAACCCGAGGTAGCTCGGCTTGCCGAACCAAGCACCGTTCGGCGCGCACCCCATGCCCCAGTTCGCCATCAGATACTGATCGAGGGGAGCGTTGTATACGACGCTCGGCTGCCACGCGTAGGGGTGCAAGGATTTATTGACCCAGCCGCGCGGGAAGGTATGAACGACCGCTCGATCGTCCACGTCCTTGATCCAGCTCGGGCTCCCGCTCACGTCACAACCGGCGAAGTATTCGTAGGCCCCTCGGTCGAGGATGCGCCCCTTCGGTACTCGAAACATGACCAACTCATTCATCGTTCCATCGGTCATTCCATTGGGAGAGTAGACGTATATGTGACCATCCCGGTTGTATTCGTAATTCTTGCCCATCTGTAAAATGGTCAGCAACGAGAAGGCATGCTGAGGCTCATTGAAGAACACCAGAGACTTTCGCGATTGTTGCGCCTCGGTTTCCCATACCACGGGCGTCGATCCGTCCTGGTTACACCATGTGCGGCCGTTATCGGGCGAGTAGATCAGTTTCGCGCCACGGAAGAACGCGTTCAGATACTGATAGATGTAGCCATCCAGCGCCAATGTGCCATAGCAGTGATATGGAAAGGAGCGATCGCGTATAGGCTTCGTAGGGTAATTCTCGATCTCCTCGAACCTTGCCTCCTGGGAACTACCGCGGATGGACCACAAACGGCAGTTGTTGAGAGTCATCGGACCTTGGGACCAGCCTCTCCCGTCACAGACGGCCACCAGTTGACGGTCGTCGGCGGCCCAGGTCATGTGAAAATTATCGCCGTCGCCGCCGAGCCGCAAAATAGTATCGTCGCGCCGGATCACTGATTTGATCTGCCCCGGCGATGGGGACGCGCCAGCCGCGCCCCAGCTCCGAGCGGACACGGCGCCTACGACGCCAGCGGTGGCCTGTTCAACGAACCTGCGCCTCGTAATCATGGAAGCCTCTTCTTGTCGCGCCCATCCCGGAATACCGGTTGGGTCCAGGCACGCTTATCATTGCTGTCGATGATTGCGGCGCGCACATAAGTCTCTCCGCCCTGAAAATGATAGACCGGATGCGTCCCCGCAATCTCCGCGAGCACCGCACCCCCCTGGCCGATGAAGCGTGTGAGGTAACGCGATTCGCTGCTCGAGATTCCCGGGATCGCCGCGGGGTGCTGAATCGTCACACTGAGCGAGCGCTCGTCGGACGAAACCTCGTCGAGCACCACGCCGTTCGAGGCATAGAAGTTGCCGTGGACAATCGCAGCTCGGATTGCTGCCGCAGTCAGTTCCGGTGCATGAACCACGATCCATGCTTGGCCACGCTGCGCCGCGCTGTGACTGTCATCCGACCCGACGCCCCAAATGACCTTGCCCTGGCTCAGCAGGACATCCCAAAACCCCTCCGCCGACGGCCGTACATCACCTGCTCCGTCGCCGCCACCTAGATTGTTGGCAATGGACACACCGTTCCAAACCTCGAGCAGCGTGCCATCCGGCACATTGCGCAGATCGTCCGGGCGCACGGTCCAGAGGAGATTCGGATGATTGACCTCCGCAATCGCTCCCTCGGCTCTAATCGCGTCGATGTTGGCGCGAAAGGTATCCGCGACAGGTGTCGCCGGAGGCGCGCAGGCCCCGAAGCTCATGCCGAGGCAGCGCCGCACGCCCACCGGCCATACCACTTGACGGGCGAAAAGCGCGTTGACGTGTGCCGAGCGCATCATCGTGCCTTCGTCCCTGGGGTCATCGATCCACTGTGTCACTTCCTGCCCTGGCAACACCAGGAAGTGTTCCGCCGCGCCGAGCAACGCGTTCAGCGGCGCAACATCGGTTACGAACTCGTGGTCGGTGATAAAGAGGAACTGATAGCCATGTTCCTTGTACCAGCGCGCGACCGAATCGGCCGATTCCTCGCCGTCAGAATTGACCGTATGGGTGTGCGTATTGCCGCGATACCAGTGAGTCTCCGCGGCCACTGGGTCGCTGGTCCCGATCGCAAGGACACCCACGATCAGCGGAATCAGCGAAAAGCGAAGTCTGATAATCATTGGCCCCTTCGATGTCCAATCGACGCGCGGCGATTCGCCAACCCGCTGATTTCGGGGCCGCGCAGCTGCATGAACATTGCTCACTGCAAGTAATATGCCATGAACAATACTCAACCATAGAGAATGCGGCCATCCCTGTCAAGCACTGCCCGGGTCCCGCGCGCTGTACGCCGTGTACCGCTTACTGTCCATTCCGACTTGTACATCGCTGAATGTTTTTCCGCCGGACTGTCGAAGTCCTTTTGCACCGATGGTACCGGCTCCGGGCGATGCTCTTGGACTCCTGCGGTACTCGTGGGGATTATCGGTTGGTTGCACGCTTCGCGGAGACCGTTAGCAAGCGATCACCGTTTGCGTTCTGAATGTTCCCGTCGGCAGCATCGTAGCCCCAAGTGATGATATCGTTCGGCGATACCGATCTCGACAGCTCGTAACGCACACGATCCCGCCGGAACAGACGCCGGGGATTATGTACGACAATTCGATGACCGTTGATCGTGACACTCACTCCTGATGCGAAATCTGTCGCCTCCACCTCCTCGCTAAATGTCACGATGAGATCTTTGCCCCTCACCTCGGCTGCCACATATGAGGGCGGCGTATATACCCAATGGAGTTGATCAATGGCTGCGCCTTCGTTGTCTATCGGAGTCCTACCCACGTCGACTGGATGACCCGTCCAATCGAGTTGCAAGTTCAGAGTCGCGATATGCCCTCCATTCAACAACCTCACCGGCATTGATTGCAGCCCAGGGTCGATCAGATGCAAGTCCGCGCTCAACGCTTGGACGTCCGCATTGGGTCCGATCCAAATGACGGGACGCCCATCCGATGTTTTTACGACAATGTTTTTCAAGATCAGGCTTTCGATCGGACTATTCACAGCAAAGAGTGGATACTCCTCCTCTTCCGGAAACCGGATCGTCATCGCCTTGAAGATCTCGCGGTAAGGCGCGATCTTGCTGGTTTGGACCGTTACGGTGTCGACCGTGATCGCACCGAAGTTACCGGTGTTTTTCGTGGAAACGAAGGGCCCAAGCGTTAGCATGCGGCTTCGAGCCTTTCCACTCACGTTCTCGATCGCAACCCGATCGATGCGTTGATCTCTCGATAACAAACGGATCCCGCCTAAGGCCTCACCCAATACGATGTTTCGAATCGTAACATCCGTTATGGGTCCCTGGCCGACATAGGGACCCATTTCGTTCTGCGCTGTGATGTCATCGCCGAGCATGTCGTTAGCATTCAACGCCAACGCGTCATCTCCGATGTTGACGGCGTTCAGGCCATCGACGGTGAGATATCCGATGGGTCCGTTGAAATGGATTCCATCAGATTGCGCGTACTGCATGATATGTGCGTACTGGCTGGCCGGGGTCGAGGATTCCGGATAGGGCGGGCTGCCGTTGTCCACGAGAACGTTGCGTATCTGAATAAAACGACCATTTGCGACCCAGATTCCAAAGGAGCGGATGTCGTAGAGAGCTACATCCCGGATGTCCAAATGGTTCGTCCCAAGAAACTGCAGGCCGCTGATGAAGGTCCCGTCTTCTTCCTGATTGGAGGCGCTCTGGTGTTCTCTGTTGCCATTGAGGATGCAGCCCCGGATCGATATGTGCTCGTCCGTAACGGCCTCGCGAGAGCGGTGTGCGTTACGAATAATCGCTCGATTCGACCCGTCCTTCAAATAAAGGCCCGCCCCCTCGAGACACTCGACGGTGGTGTTCCCATAAACGTTCAGCCCACTGACGAGAGCGGGGCCATCAATAATGAGGTGTACGGGCCGGCTCTCGCGCGCGCCGTCCAAAATATATTGCAAGACTGCGGTGTCATCCCTCCCACCTCCCGTCATCAAATTTGAGTTGAGCGAGGCGCCGGCGGCGGATGCGCTGCCGACTTGGACCACGGGACTCGCAGACGACATCGTTGCCGCGGCGACGACCAGAATGAAGCTCGCCGCCCAGCGCGACCCGACCATGGTTAGGGCCCTATAGGGCCAAAGCTCGCGGCATCCTTAGGATTGCCGCGCCCGAGGTATTTCGCTTGCGTGGGGTAAGGGAAAAATGTGCGGGAGAAATCAACCGTCGCGGGATCTAAGGGGAATACTGGGGACGCCCCAGCAAACGGATCGCCTGAACTATCAACCGGAACGTGGAACCCCACCACGCGGTAGGGAGCCTGTCCCTTCTCGACCCAATCTTCCAGATAGCTCAGCCAATCGACCGCGGCGGCACCTTCGCCACCCAGGCAATGCTCCATCCCCGGCACGGCGAAGAAACGAAAGAACTTCTGTGTCGAGGCGGCCCCTCCCATAGTCTTCTCCACAGTCTCGTAATAGTCGACAAATTGCAAGGGCACGAAAGTGTTCCAGCCCGTGTAAGCGAGAAGCTTGCCCCCCGCAGCCATGAACTCCCGGAGGTCTGGATTTACGGGAGCGTACAATGCCTTCGCCAACCCCACGCGTTTATAGTCACGGTCAAAGTCGAAATCCGAGGAATCCCACGTCGGACCGGGATTTGGCCAGAACTTGCTATAGCGAAACTCTTCGTTCGCGAAGGATCGCCCATAGGTAAAGTATAGTTGCCAACTGAGCTCGGAGCCCTTCAGCGCGATGGGCGTGTGAAAAAGTGAAGAGCCTTGGGATTTTGGAGGACCCGAATACATCTTCTGGGCAGCACCGACTTGCTCTGGCGTGAGGCATCCAGGTTGCTTACCTGCGGTACAGAGCAGTTTCGATGGATCAAAATCGCAGGAACGCGGATCCTCTATGACTCCGTCTTTGACGCCGTCGTTTAGATCGCATTTCGCGAGTGCCGCCCGGTGCAACAATTCCAAGTCGACCTGTTCAAATAGAAACTTTCCATTAGTATCGGTGAGCACTCGAGCGGCCCACAAGAAAGCCATTGCGGCATCCGGCTCACCCAGAGTAGGGTCGCCAGCGATGATTCCATCGAAGTCCCATGGGAAGCGTTGCGCCTCCATGAGCGCTTGCCGGCCGCCGGTCGAACAGCCCCAGAAATAAGATTTCTTCGGCCCCTGGCGGTAGTAGCGCTCGACAAGGACCTTTGCCGCGAGCGCTACGACATGGGCACCTCGATAGGCCGAATCGATTTCAGCCTGAAGGTTGTTATACGCCCAGAGAGTGCCCTTGCCGGTGTGGCCGTTGTCCGAAAGGACGCAGGCATAGTGCCGACGAACAGAATCGATGCAACCGGAGAAATCCCCGCTGGACGCATGAATATCGGTGGTACTGCCACAGTTCCCCCCGCATCCGAGCTGCAGGAGTTTCTCATTCCACCCGGTGATCGGTAAACGCAAGATGAACCCGACCTGAGGTGCGACGTAGCCGCTCACCTGGCAATAACTCGATTCATTGCCGCTCGGTTCAACCACTTTGCTCTCTGACACCTGAGTCGGCGCATCCGGAATTCTGGAGAAGTCCTCGTTCGCGAGCATTTGGCACTGCGAGGTCGGATCAGTCACCGCCTCCGCTGATCCATAGGCGTTGCCGCCCATAACCGTCACGACGGCCAGAGTTAGTAGGGCGGCGAGCGACCTAGCAATCATGTTTCTCAATCTCCATGCGGCTTTTAACGAGGCTACTCCAACAAGAGCACGACTAAACTGTGGAAGGGCACGTTCGCGGTTACGGTTTGTTCCCGTACCGCCTGCTTCTCGTTTGCGTAAAGATCGGTCGCATGCCGATAGCGTGCCGGGACTTTGATTGAGGAGCGACGATCCTCTGGCCCCTCATTCACCACAACGAGCAGACTCTGATGGGCGCCCTCTATGAGCCGAGGACGGAGACCCTCTGCGGTAACCGTGGGCTGTGTCAAGGGGGCCAAAACGGCGTGCAGCCAATCCTGGCCGCCTAGATCGCCATCTTCGATACTCGCGCCGAAGTTCGTACCTAGATAATACACCTGCCCACGTCCTACTTTGCTGTGAATGGCGACAGGCAGCCCGTCGTACTCCGCGATCACGGTCGCACAACCCACGGCCAGGCGTGAGAGAGAGGTGTGGGCTTTCACACGCACCTTGATCGGCGCAGTGAGCTCGAGGTGCGCATCTATATAAATGCGGTCGGAAGGGGATAGATCCTCGGCTTGCTCTTTGTCGCGATCAATAGATGGTCGGACGTCAACACTCTCAATTTCCCGATATCCAAAAGATTCGGTGAGTCCGTGAGGGGGAATGATCGGATTATAGAAAGTGCGTTCATCAAACATGCCGAAGCCGGATTCGAGAATAAGCGTTCCGCCGGCGACCACGAATTGATAGAGATGCTGGCACGTCTCCTTCTTACCGAGTAGATGCCAGGGTGCCACGATTACCTTATATCGGCTCTCCGGAAGAGCAGTGGGCTCGATGAAATCCACCCAAATATCATAGTTCCAGAAGGCCTTGTAATAACCGCAGAACGATTTCGTCGAGGCATCCTCATCGCCGGCCATTGCAAAGTTCAGGAGAGCGTTATCCTGATCAAAGAGAAGCGCCAGTTCTGCCGACGGTCTGTAGTCCTTGATGAGGCCCCAGTAGCTCTCGATGAGCCGACGATCTGCGGCGGCTTCGTCGATTCGCTCGGTGGGTGAGCCATCCCGGGCAAGCAGGCCAAAGCCCCCCGCTTCGGTTCCAGTCGCTTCGGTGTCATAGGCCCAATAGAGGATGCCCTTCGCGCCCGCCGCCACCGCCAGCCAATTCCAAAGCCGGATGTCTCGAGGCCTCATGGCGGGGCTAGGCGCCAACCCGTTGCTGAAATGGCCGCCCTGCAACTCAGTCATCCAGAACGGATTTACACCGGCCTGACAGCGCGTCAATTCCAACTTGGCCATGTTCAAATGAAAAGAGCCCATCGCCCGGGGAAAGCAGGATAGTCCCCAGACCTGCATCGTCTCGGCCAGCCGCCAAGCGTTGACGCCGCTTGCGGCGATTGGCATAACCGCTGACTGCGAGAATACGTGGCACTCCAAGACGCTCCGTTTGTCGATCGAGCGTATTTCCGAGGCTCGAAAGCCAAGCTCCTGCGTATTGCGCTCGATGATAAACCGCCGCCAATCGAGCCAATCGAGATAAGTGCCTTGCTCGCGCGGAGGATCGATCTGGGACCACTGAGTGTAACGCCTGATCCAGGCCTCGTTGAGGTGCTCGATCGTGCCGTAGCGATTCTGCAGCCAATGCTGGAATTTCAGGAGAGTCTGAGGACAGTAACAGTACATGACCTCCGCAACATCTTCCGGCTTCTGCGGGAAACTTCGTGGCCAGGCGGGCTCCAGATGAGCCTCATTCCAACAATCGTAAGCGTATTGAGATGGGTGAGCAGAGGCGACTTTAGTCAGTTCATGAATGAATTGAGCAGCTGACTCGCGCACGACGGTCCAGTCCAGGCATAGTCCGGGCCAACCCCCGGAGACATTGTTTCCGGTAACCCCTAAGCGTTGGGGTTGACCATTCGCATTCACGTAGCGCGTCTCCGGATGCGCCGCCTCTAGCCAGTACGGCGCATCTTCCAAGATCACGCCCAGTAGGACACGGATTCCGAATTCATCGCAGTACCCGAGTACTTCTTCGAGTTCCGTGAAATCAAATCGATTCGCCTCAAGGTGATGATAAACCCAGGCGCTGTAGATTCGAATGGCGTTGAACTGGTACTTCTCGGCCATCGCTTTCAACATGCTGCGCCGTTCCCCCGCCGGGGGATTAGGCGGCCGATAGAAAGCCGATCCATAGATGAAGAGCTGTTGAGGAACCTCTCGCGAGGGGACGGTACGGCTGACAGGGCCGGCTATCGCCCCGCTACCCGCGAAGAGTCGCAGCCCGCCCCACGTCATGGCGATGCCCCGGGCTGCGGTGCCCAGAAACGACCGACGCGATGTCCTCGCGATCATCTAGGTGACCCCCATACGTTCCTGCATCGCCTCAAGCGTGACGCCGCTCGTCTCCGGGAAGAACAGATACACCGCGATGAACTGCAGGATGACCATCATCAGAAATACTACAAAGGGACCCGAATGAGACTTCGCGGCGAGGAGCGGAAACACGCCAGAGATTACTGCGTTCATGATCCAGTGGGTCGAGCAGCCGAGGCTTTGTCCCTGGGCTCGGACCTGGCTGGGGAAAATCTCGCTCAAGTAGACCCAGATTACGGCGCCTTGCGAAAAAGCGAAGAACCCCACATACCCGACGATGCAGGCGAGCAAGGCGCGCTCATAGGTATGCAAGCTAAAAATGGCTGCCATGCCGGCTAGACACACCGCCAGGCCCACGGATCCGGCTAAGAGTAATTTGCGTCTACCGAATCGGTCGATCAAGCTGAGCGCGATGAGGGTGGCCATCAACATCACTCCCCCGACGGTGACGGACTGCAGGTTCTGCGATGTTCGGTCGAAGCCCGCCATGGCAAAGATGTCATTGAGGTAGTAAAGCACCGCATTGATGCCGACGAGCTGGTTGAACATGGCGAGGCTCACGGCGAGGGCGATAGGACGGCGATAGTTCCAGCGAAAGAGTCGTTCGCTGCGCGTGCCGGCATTGCTCCCCTGGGACGCGACCATCGCGGCGAGCTCCGCATCGCAATTCGGCGAGCCGAGGAGCTTGAGAACCACTCGTGCTTCATCCAATCGACCTCTAAGCGCCAGCCAGCGCGCGCTCGGTGGATTTCCGAACAGCATCAGGAGGAAAACGGAGGCCGGGATTGCCGCGACACCGAACTGCCATCGCCACTCGAGCCGCCCCAGCGAGGCGAGTCCGATCAGGTAATTTGAGAGGTACGCGAGGAGAATCCCTACGATGATATTGACTTGGAAAGCCCCCACCAGCCGGCCGCGCCACGCAGCGGGCGATACCTCGGCAATATAGACCGGCGCGATCACTGAGGAGCCTCCCATGCCGAGCCCGCCGACCAATCGAAAGACAACCAAGGAGGTCCAATTGACCGAGAATGCACAGCCGAGCGCGGAGGCCAAGTAGCAAGCGGCCAATATCAAAAGGCTGTTTCGGCTTCCAAACCGCCGCTCGATCACACCGGCCGACATGGCGCCGATGACGGTACCCCAGAGAGCTGCAGACACTGTAAATCCGAGTCGGCCGGGCGAGAGGTTGAAGACCTCTGTCAACGAATGTGTCGCGCCCGCTATGACAGCCGTATCAAACCCGAGAAGTGAGCCGCCCAAGGCCGCGACGATGACGATCCGCAGGAGCACGCCGTTGAGAGCGGCTTTCATAAATCCTCGAGTCCTGGAAGGCGGCCGGTCCGCAGGAAATCCACCTGACATTCGATCGTGACAGTGCGCCCCGACTCGGCCCTCACATTGATGCGATCGCTGCTCGCGCCTCCCTCGATGTTCAAGACACGATCAAATCCTGGAGGAATGCGGGCGACGCCCTGAATATAGGGGATCGAGAGCTGGCCGTGCCCATCCGGTATAAGGGTGGTACGAATGCCGCGCCTTGATAGCGCATTCTCCCGGCAGGAGGCGGCTATGCCCACGTGAAAAAAACCGGTGATATCCTCGATGCCCATCACGTTCACGTGCCGACCGTTCCAGGGCGGGCTGTGCCGACCGCCGTTGGAGAACCACAACAACGTGCAGGCCAATTGCCGCGGATTGCGCAGCGAGAACCAAACGTAGCCCTCGTCTGCGAATACAACGGACGACCACGCGAACTCTAACGTCGGGTCCGCGCAGAGGATTGCGATGTCCTCGGATCCACGGCGCGCCGGGAAGCGGGTGAGATCCGTCGTTGATCCATCAACGCAAGGTACGGCCTGTAGATTTTCGATCTCGACGTCTGGCTTGAGCGAGGAATAGCCGCCCGTCTCCGGGCGCTCCATGGGTTCCAAGAACGTGCGGGCGGCCACCAAGCGGCTGAACGAGAGGCTCCCAGCGGCCAATCGATCTGGAAAAGAGAGCGTGGCGTGATGGCCAGGATTACACGGTCCCGTGAGGCGGCTCAAATCGTGTCGCTGATAGATAACGGAATGATCCTCGAGGAGCGCCGTGGTCGAGACGCAGTGACCGCCCTGCAATGGAAGTTCGATTCCGAGCTTGAGCCACGCGCCCTCCTTCGTCTTCCCACACCCGACGCGAGTCCAGGGGCCGTTCGCCGTCTCGCCATGCGGGGGTATCGGGCGCCCCGCAAGAGGTTCGCCGTTTTCACCGAACGCCGAGCAAAACCAATCTCCTCGCAACGTGGCGAGGAGACTCGGGGTCCCCAACGGGAGTGACTCCTCCGCCCACGGCGCGATGGCATAGGGCTCAAGCGGTTGCGGATGCTCCGGGAAAAACGTCACGGGAGCCAGCATGCCACCGCACCGCGTAATCGCGAGGCTGACCGTGCGCGAACGGAGCAAGAAGGATTCCTGACCTCGAATGCGCGCCGTGCTCGGGCATTGCCTCACAGTTCAGTATTCCGTGCACAGCTTGTGCGTCGAGGGAACGTCCTCGACGATTCGCGGGAATCGCCCCACCTTGGAGAAGAACAGATTATCGGACTCATCATCGTTCACAGACGACACTTCGCCCACGATCGCGGTACCGGTGCCCTTCTCGGCCCAGAACTCATGCAAAAGTTGGGGAGTCAGGGTAATAGAGGCGCCCGGTGACAGTCTGAACGTGTGGCCCGCGCCGACCCGGTAGCGCTCCCCGTCGAGTGAGACCTCGACATCGCTCCCGGCCAGTGTGCCGTCCGGCGCTCGATTATTGACCTTGATCAGCAAATTCCCGCCCGACCTACAGATAATGTCCTCGGTCTTCCGCGCGTGACAATGCATTGGCGTGCGCTGATTTTCCCGCACGAGGAGAATTTTTTCCGCGTAGGGCTTTCCCGTATACGCTGCGATCTCGTGATGACCATTTCGCGCCGTGAAGACTACCAAGCCGATGTGATCAAAATCCCCGGAGCCAAAGTCCGTGATATCCCATCCCAGCTTGCAGCGTCTGATCTCATCACATTCGGCCCGTTTCCTATTCCATTCGTCGGGTTCCCAATAGGCAAACGGCGGGAGCCGCACCTGATGCTCATGCAACATTCGGATCGCATCATCGATCAGCGCGTTAATCTGTGATCGTTTCATCGAAGTCCCGCCCCCTTAGATGACCCTGACGTTGCCGCCGTCGATTGGAATCTGCGCGCCGGTAGTTCCCGCATAGGAGGGACCGCATAATTCCGCAGCAAGCTCCGCAACCTGTTTACTGGTGATCTCTACCTTGAGGACATTGTTCTTTTTGTATTCCTCAATACTCATGCGATAAGAGGTTGCGCGTGCATGAAGCACTTCATCCGACCATATGCCGGTATCGAACACCGCATTCGGATGAAGTGTATTGATGCGGATGTGATCCTCACCCCATTCGAGCGCGGCCACACGTGCCAGTTGCTGCAAGGCGGCTTTGGATGCGGAGTACGCGACGGTGCCGGGTCCCGGGGCGGCGACGTTCTTCGAGCCGATCAGAACCACGCGGCCACCCCGCGGCGCCAGCTTAAGAAGGGGATGACACTCGCGTAGCAATACCAGGTTGGCATCGAGGTTGATGCTCATGGTCCGCCGCCAAGCTTCGGTCGATAGGGCCGCGATGGGCGCGCTCGCGGGGAAAATGCCAGCATTCAAAATGAGTATGTCCAACCCACCGAACGCTTTGACACCCACACGGAGCGCATCGCAGAGCGCTGCCTCATTGGTGAGATCGCACTGAAAACCGCGATAATCCTTACGCGGGTGCAGATCGATGACGGTGGACGACAAGTCAATACCAATGACCGCCGCTCCCCGTTCCAGCAGAGCGGCCGTGCAGGCCTTGCCGATGCCTGAGGCCGCCCCAGTCACGAGAGCAATCTCTCCTGAGAACAGCGGAGGTTTTCCCTCTTTTCGAAGCTTTGCCTGTTCCAAGTCCCAATACTCCACCTCAAAGATGTCTCGCTCAGGCAGCGCCCGCCAGCCACCCAGCGCGGCCGCGCGTACTTCGATGTCCATGGTGTGGCGATAGATGTCCTCCACGATGGCCGCGTCCTTTGCGCTCCGGCCGACCGTGTACATTCCCACTCCCGGATCGAGAATGACGCGAGGGGCGGGGTCGAGCATAGTCAGAGTCTGGTCGCCAAGACGCTCAAAGTAGAGCCGATACGAGCGGGCATAGTCATCCACATCGCGCCCGATCAGCGGTACGCGTTTGGTTCGAATCACATGATCCGGTGTCGCCGGTCCCTGCTGAGTAAGCTCTTCAAGATCCGCGCGACGGGTAAAGCAAACAGCCGCTTCATCATCGTGCAGGGCCAAGATCATCGGTGTACCGGCTATTTCGGAAATCTTTCTTCGCAATTGAGCGATCTCAGTGGAAGCAATCGTCCTTTGAGGTTGGCTGTCAGCCGTCCGCGTGGCGCCGGCTTTTGCACCCGAGGCAGCTATTGCACCCCAAGCGCTCCGCTCGGTCAGGTACTCCTCGGCGCGCGTCACGAGCCCGATCATACGATCGTAGGCGGCCTTGGCAGTATCCCCAAACGTAAACAGTCCGTGATTCAGGAGCAGCATCCCGACGGTCTGCGGTCCGGCGTGCAATGGAAACAGTCTTGCGCACAGACGCGCGAGTTTAAACCCCGGCATGACATACGGTATATACACCAGAACATCCCCGAAGAGCTTGCGCACCAGCTGCTCGCCATCCGGCGAGTTCGTCAGGGTCAGAATGGCATCGGCATGAGTGTGATCTACATAGCGAGCCGGTAGAATCGCGTGCAGGATGGCTTCCACGGACGGCGCCGGCGCATTGATGTCGGTCAGGCTCTTCTTCAGCTCGATCGCCATTTGCCTATCGGAGAGTGTTTCCAACTCGGCGAGTCGCAGCAGATGTTGCATTCTGCAAGGAGCAAATCCAGCGAGCTCGATGGTCTCGAGATCCCAGCCACTGCCCTTCACAAAAAGAACGTCTTCGGAATCACCGAAGATATCGGCGACGGTGCTCTTGACGGAAGTGTTGCCCCCGCCATGCATAACCAGGGCGGCTTCGGCGCCCAGCAGACGTGAGCTATACACCCGAAGTGCAAGGTCTCCTTGATGTGCGCCCGCGTCGTGATCGTTCCAGAGATTCTTCATATCCGCACAGCTAAGAGAATCGAGCAGATGCGACCGCGCGCGTGTATGTCAAGCGCGACTGTAAATTCCCGCATGTACCTTCTATTTCCCTAAGTGAGCGTCAAAAAATCGGGCCGTGACGTTAAACATCTCCTTCGATTCCGGTAGGCGCACGAAAAAGAAAAAGTTATGTCCCATCCCCTCCCAGACATGCAGCTCGGCATCCACACCTGCCTTCACCAATTGGCTGTGAGCGTAGATCACGGAACTTTCCCCGGGGTCGCGGGTGCCCGTAATTAATAATGTGGGCGGAAATGATCTGAGGAGGTCCGGATGAAGCGTCGGTGATGCCAGAGAGTCTTTGAGGTCAACGCCTTTAAAATACGACTCCTTCTGGGCGGGAGGATTCGGTGATGCAGGTGGAATGGCGGACACGACCTGCGGCGCGCTGTAGCTAGAATCCCCGCCTCCTATTGCATCCGCCTGGCAGAAAACGCCGATGGCGCCCGGAAGAGGCAATCCCTCTTTGATGAACCACGCCACCGACTGAACGGCCAGAATGCCACCCGCAGAGCAGCCGTAGATGCCAATGTTCGGCGGTTTGTACTGCTTCAGAAGTTCCTTGTAAACCGCGGCGACATCTTCGGTTGCGGCCGGGTACTTAAACTCCGGCGCGCAGCGGTAATCCACACTGATCACTTTGATCTTGGCGGTGCTGGCGATGGGAATGGATTCAACGAGTTGCAGGTCACGGCTACACTCGAAACCCCCACCGTGCAGATTAATCAGCACGCGCGTTCGGTTCTGAGGCGCGATTCCCTCTTTAGGCACTACGACATCCGTACGTACACCCCCAAATATTCGCTCCTCGAGCAGCACAGGGTAAGTCGACTTGGCTGTTTCCATCACGTCTAAATCACCTGTCCAAGAAGACGGATTATTCCGCCCCTCGGAAGTCAGCACGGAGTTCGAGCGCCGATAGAAATCCTTCGCCTCCTCACTCATGTACGAGGACATGGGCACCGCATGCGATGGCACATGCATCGTGCCGTCTGGATCGACCGATACGGCCGACGACTTCTCTATGCTCGATTGAGCATGGGTAGTCGTGCCAGCGACACAACAGATCAGGAGCGCCGAGATAGTCTTCATCGAAGCTCTGTCATTGCGTGTAAGATCCTGGCTACGTTCGGCCGGTAAGCATTTTCCAACACCGGGGTGAAGGGCACCGGAACATCCGGCGAGGCGACCCGAGAGATTCGAACATGCGGCCAGCGTTCAGCGATGCCTGCCGCTATTTCCGCGCCTACGCCGCCGGTGCGCGGACCTTCCTCGACGATTACCACCCGGCCTGTTTTTTGTACCGATACGCCTATTGTCTGCCAATCGATCGGAGAGAGACTCCGCAGATCAATGACTTCGGCGTCCACTTTTTCCGCCGCCTGCATGGCGTAGTGGACCATGAGCAGCCAGGCGAGCAGTGTTACGTCTTTGCCCTCGCGGCGCACCGCGGCCTTATCGAGCGGGACGATGTAGTCCTCGGCGGGAATATCGCTGGTCGCATCGACTGCGCCAGGCTCTGCGCGCGCACCCTTCGATCCGTATAACAACTTGTGTTCGAACATCAGAACGGGATTTCCATCACGCAGCGCCGCCTTGAGCATTCCCTTGGCATCGTAAGCATTGGATGGCGCCACCACCTTGAGCCCCGGGACCCCAATGAAGTAGCGCTCCATGTTCTGCGCATGTTGTGACCCGCGGCCGGTCGCCCCCACCGGGGCCCGCATCACTAAAGGGACGCTGGCCGTGCCACCCGACATGTAGCGCATCTTTGCTGCGTTATTGATAATTTGGTCGCTTGCCAGAAACAGGAAATCGCCGTATTGAACATCGGCGATCGGTCGCATTCCCATCATCGCAGCACCGACGGCAACTCCGAAGAACCCAAGTTCGGCAATCGGGGTGTTCAGCAGGCGCCCCTCGAACTTCTCTTCCAATCCGAGCGTTACAGTGAACGCACCTCCCCACCCACCACGAACGCCGATATCCTCCCCGATGCAAAACACGGCGGGATTCCGGGACATTTCCTCGGCAATTCCTTCCCGCAAGGCTTCGGCGATGCCCAACCGCCGAGACGTAATAGGCGCAGCGGACGGAGGGAGGGATATCTTTGGGGCACTGGAAGGCACGTCTGGCGGCGACGGCGCGCTAGGTTCCTCGACGAATACGAAATTTTCGAGCTCAGAGACGCTGGGATGCGGTGCCACGGTCGCATGTGCCACGGCCGCTTCGAGGACACCCTGAACACGGCGCTGAATTCGTTCTCTTTCGTCCTCGCTCAGCTTCAGCGTCTCGGCGAACCGCACGATTGGATCGCGCTCCGCCCACACCTCGCGCTCCGACTTCGGCTGGTAGTGACATGGATCTCGGCGCGAATGGCCGGTGCGCCGGTAGGTCAACAGCTCGAGCAAGACCGGCCCCCGTCCCTCTCGACAGTCTCTCGCGGCGCGCCGTGTGGCCGAGAGTACCGCCAGCACATCGTTACCATCGACCGTCTCGCCACGAAACCCGTAGGACGCGGCGCGATCCGCAATCTTGGTGTTCTTCATTACGAGATCAACGTGCGTCGAGGCGCCGTAGAGATTGTTCTCGCACACGAAAATTACTGGCAATCCCCAGATCGCTGCCATATTCACCGCTTCGTGAAATGCTCCCTCGGCAATTGCGCCGTCGCCGAAAAAACACGCCACGACCCGACGTTCGTTGCGCATCTTGAAGGCGAGCCCCATTCCGGTGGCGAGCGGGATCCCCCCCGCCACAATGGCAATGCCCGGCACCATGCCCTTTTGCATGTTGCCCATGTGCATCGAACCGCCCCTACCCTTGCAGCAGCCGGTCTCGGCGCCAAAGAGCTCGTCCATCATCTCCTGGGGCGAGAGACCTTTCGCCAAGGCATGACCGTGTCCACGGAAGGTCGATGTGATCCAGTCATCCGCCTCGAGGGCCGCGCAAACACCGACAGCCGTCGCCTCCTGGCCTTGGCATTGATGAATGGTTCCCGGCATCGTTCCCTCGAGGAACAGGAACTTAACCGTCTCTTCGAATTCGCGAATCAGCACCATTCGCTCGTAGAGAGTCAACTGGAATGATCGCTCGTCCCTTGGCATCTTCAGCTCACTTTTATTGTCGCCACGACAGTTCCGACGGGTACGCTCTCGCCGGCCGGCACATGGACGGCCGACAAGACTCCGTTTGCAATGCACTCCACTTGTTGAACCGCCTTATCGGTTTCGATTTCCAGAAGCGGCTGCCCTCGCTTGACCGTCTGGCCAACCTCGGTGAGCCAACGCAGTACACGAAGCTCCGTGCCCTCGTTGGTGGCGAGATCCGGCATCTTCATTCTCACGTCCACCGCTAACTCTCTTCGATCACGGTGAGCGAGTGTTCGCGTACGAATGCGTCCGCCTCGGCCGCCGAAAATACCGCATCGGTAGTTCCCGCCGCGCGCGTGACGGAGGCTCCCACCGCGCTTGCATAGCGGAGCGTCTGAGGCAATTCCCACCCGGAAAGGAGGCCTCGAATCACGCCCGAGGTAAACGCATCGCCCGATCCGGACGGATCGACCACGCCCATCTGATAGCTCCCGCACCGCCACCGTTTACCGTCACGTGCCGCCACTGAACCGTGGGCGCCGCGCGTCACAATTACCGTGCGCGCTCCCGCCTCCTCGAAGGCTCTCAACTGATCGACAGGGTCCGTAAAGCCAGTAAAGGCGCTTGATTCATCCTCGTTCGGAATAAATACATCGATTGCTGGTAAGAGCGTCTTGATTTCACTCATCCCGCCAAGTCCCTGAGGCACGACCACGTCTACCACGGTCATGACATGCTGTGCCCGACAAGATTGAAGCAACGCGGCCAGCTCATCGAGCTCAATCCCCGGCAGCGCAAATAGGCCCCCAAGGTAAAATATCCGCAAGGTCGAGAGCCACGCGTGGTCGATGTGTCCGACCCTAAACGCCTGGTTCGCGCCTGCTACGTGCAAATACCTGCGATCTTGCCCATCGACCAATAGAATGATCGTCTTGCTGGTCTCAGCCTCGCCGATCCGCCTCACGCGCGAGGCACCCACGCCGTGCCACTTCAGGCCTTCCAGCACCACATCGCCTGCAGTGTCCGTGCCGACACACCCCGCGACGTCCACCGACACGCCCTGCTTCGCGAGATCGATCGCGACGTTCGCGGCACATCCGCCAGCGCGTACCGGCATATCGTCCATGAGAAGCAATGCGCCTTCGGGCGGCAACGCCGCCATGGGTCCGCAAAATGTGTCCTCGACCAGCAGACCTGCGCAACCGACGTCCGGCACGGTTTACGCTTTCCCGCAGCAACCCAAGATTTCAATTCTCTCCAAAACTGCATCGCGCACGGTGGCTCGTCCGACCACTAGCGTATCGGTTGAACTGCCATCACCCAGCAGCGCGTGCGGGTTCGGATCGGCATTGGTGAGCGCCCCTCGCAGAGCGTGCAGGTAGTTCTGCTTCATATATGTACCGTAATTCACTTTTCGGACTCCAAGTCGAATCGCCTCTATGAGAGACCTATCCTCGATGCCAGTGCCGCCGTGCAGCACAAGCGGAATTCTCAGCCGCTCAGCCAGAGCCTCAAGCCTGCGTAGGTCAAGCGGCGCACGCCCGTCAAGTTTGATTTCCTCATTGCCCACACTGACCGCGAGTAAGTCTATTCCCGTCTGAGCGACGAAGGCCGCGGCACCATCGGCGTAGCTGGCCGCATCCTCGCCCTCGCCGTCCAGATCGGCCTCGACAGCCACGCCGTGCGCATGCGCCAAATCGGCGAGCCGTTTGACGCGCTGAATGAAGATCTCCGGTGGTGCCTGAGGGTCGGCGGGCATCACCAAATTGAAGCCTGAAAATATGGCCCGTTCCACCCAATCATCCAAGGGACATTCGTTGAATATGAGGCCACACGGAACCCGGGCATGCTTGGCCATGGCCGCGCCCAACGAGCCGTACACCCCCAAGTCTTCGACACTTGCGTTGGGGCGTTGTGCGAGGAACTCCCCGTTAAAGCCAATAATGATCGGCGAGCGGGTTTGCTCGGCGGCGTCGATTACGCCCTGCAATGATTCGAGGTTCCAGCTTTCGAAATAACCGAGGGCATAGTTACCCCGCTCGGCGGCGTGTATCAAACGGCTTATCGGTTCAAGCGGCAAGAGAACACGCTCCAGGTTCGACCAGCGCAGGTGTAATATTATGAATTAAATTCAGTTTCGGGATTATTGAATGAACAACCCTCAAAGTAAAGAGGACGGGCGTCAAAATCGACTCATGGCCTAATGACTATCAACGAATGCGGGGTTTTGACGAGGAAGGGGCCGAATGGACAGCGTGATCGGGATGGAATTCAACCTATAGCGCTCCGGGTCAAGCCCCCCGCTTGGATAAGAGCGATAGCCAGCTGCGTAAACGACGGCGGTCACCGTTCCTGAGTCCACGGATTTTTGGAAACGCTGACCGATTACAGGCGCATACCATCCGAGTGGCCCGGTGTCGAGGATCTTGAATCTGGTCCACGGCCCCCACGGGGTGGGCGACTCAAAGAACTCCAATACCGTGCTGAGGTCTCGATCCTCGATGGCCTTCAGGAAACCAATACCCGGGTAGTGCCAAACGATCATAACGTATCGGTGCAAACCCTCCATGTAGGTCATACCGGTCATCCCGGATTGACCTACATCAGATAGGATCGGTCTCGCAGCGCTCAGTCGGTAGGTCCAATTACGCCGTTTCAGTCCGTCGCCTGACTTATAGAAGCTCCAATCGGCCGCGGATAATCGGGCAAGGTTTTTCTTCAAGACTCTACCGAGCACATAGTTATCCCCACCCTCAAAGAATCCATCATTTGAAACCGCATAGACATACCTATCCGCATTGTCGGCATGCGCCTCCCCATCTTTGCCATACCACACGAAATACGGAGCGCCAAAGCGCGTGCCAGGGAACATCGGTCTCGATAAGGCCTGCTGCCCGGCAGGGGACCATGTCCGTCCCTCATCCGTTGATCTAACTATCGTCGAATTCTCGAATCTATGACGACCCTTGCTGTCGGCCAAAACCCATGGGTAATGACACCTTGCCAAGAACATGTAAAGCACGCCGCCCACGCTGTATGTGTTTGTCGCCTTCCAATTGGCATGATCGGGGCCGAGTCCCATCCCGAGGCCCAGATTATTTGGCATCGGCGCTGCGTCGCGGATGTCGTCGTGCCAAGTCGTGTCATCGCTCCTCAGAAACGACCAATCGGTTGAGTTTCCTTGCCCCAGCTTGTCCTTCAATACGCGCCCAAGTAGGTAGTTGGCCACGCCGTCCACGTCCCCCATAGGCGCAACCGCATAGGCATATCTGCCGACGGTTCCGCCGAGAATCGCCTCCATAGGTTTGCGAAATTCGATAAAGACAGCGGGACCATCGGTCGATGAGAAGATGGGTATTGCACGGCCGCCCCCTATCGCGCCAATAGCGCCGCCGCTTCGGACCCAAGACTTACCGTCATCAAAGGACTCCTCCAAACACTGTGCAGTGCTCGTCCCGTCTGCACAGGAGTCAAACTGATAGCGACTCCCCTTGATTACATACGGCGTCTTCGCTTCCCACACGGTATCTTCCGATCTAGACGCGTATGGTTCCTTGAAGCCATCCATTGCGCTCACGGTCGTTCCTTTGAGCCGCTGCGGATCGTTGCCTTCGAGCCGGCCGAAGGCTACGGCGCGGGCGGGGATTCCGCCAAAGCTGACGCCATCATCACTCCCGGTATACAACACGTCGTTGCGCCCCCAAGTCGGCGCCCACTCGTCCCCCAAACTGAATTCCACTTGGCTATAGGGGCCGTCAAAGCGGACGTCCGAAATCGCTCGAGTACCGCCGACAGCCAGACTGGTCGTAGCCGCCAAAATCAATATCCCGCAGGCTACGTCAATTACACTCTGGCGTTGCGAGGAGTTAGAAGGCATTTTATCCCGGCCTCGATTTTCGTCCCTGGCACGCTATACTTTGGTTGGCGCAAACAGGGCGCCCACTAAATGAATTTACCTCATTATTATTCTACTCTAATGAATGGCGCTCAACCACGAGGAGTCGTTCGTATGATCAGCCGCATTTTCCCCATCGCACCCCCCGCCAGTCATCAAAAGCTCCCTCGTGCGCCGCGCTAAAACTTCTCGGACTTCAGTCCCTGTCGCCGCATCTAAGCCGCCCCTGCTGACGTACATCAGAGGCATTCTGGCCTCGCTCAACCCAACCGAGCGACTCATTGGGGAATGCGTGCTCGCTGATCCTGAGCGAATCGTTACCTCGCCGATCGCCGAGATCAAGACATTAGCTGGCGCCAGCGTGGGATCCATCATCGGCTTTTGCCGGAAGCTGGGCCTTGAGGGTTTCGCTGACTTCAAACTCGCTCTAGCGCGCGATCTGGCGCAATCCGCCCTGTCCGCGACCGATATATCGAAGAATGGATCGTTTCTCGAAAAGGTCTTCCGTTTCCATTCGGAATGCCTGCTCGAGACTTTGAAGATCAACACAGAGGATACGTTCGAGCAAGTCGCTCAATCTATGGAGAAGGCGCGAAAGATCGAGCTATTCGCCATCGGACTCTCCTACCCGGTCGCATACACCGCGTACTGCAAATTTCTCCTGATCGGTATGCCAGCATCCGTGAATTTTGACCCACACATGCAATTGATCACTGCCACTCAATTGAGGAAAGGCGACCTCGCATTCGGAATATCTGCCTCCGGCAGCACCCGCGAGACGGTCGAGTGTCTCGAAGTGGCCAAGGAGAATGGTGCGGTGACGGTATGCCTAACCAACGCGATGCAATCGCCGATTACGTTGTGCAGCGATTTGTCGCTCTACGCGACGCCGAGTGAGATTAAGTACTTCCAAGCCCCGCTCGCCTCTCGCGTGACGCAACTGGCGGTAATCGATGCGCTGTTCGTGTCATTAGCCTTAAAAAACAAGAATAAGACCGCTGCGCAATTACAGCGCTCCGGTGAGGCATTGTTAAAGCGACGGTAAACCGTCGAGTCGTTCGCGACGCCGCGGAGTTTCCCATCCGCACCAACGATTGCAGGCGCTCCCGCAGAACGCCTTGACAACCGGCATCTCCCTCTTTAAGTTCTAAATAATGGTCATTCTATTTTACTCTTTCTGAATAATATTCAGTTTAACTGAGAACCAAGTCCGACCCTCGACGGACCAGCATATCGGAAGGCAGTATCAATGAGGCGCTTGCTGAGCCTAAGTCTGATAACTACAGCGGTGCTGTCGGCAGGCTGGGGCGATCGGGCAACTGCCGCTCAAGGCGGGGCGCCGACAAGCAGCACGTTCGGGCAGGTCGACGCCGCTCGCCTGCGGCGAGCTAACGACGAGCCGGATCAATGGCTCGCTGCCGGCCGGGATGGCCAGGGCACCTACTATTCCCCCCTGCAGTCTATTAACGACACGAACGTTCAGCGCCTCGATCTCGCGTGGCAGTACTCCCTTGGTACCAATCGGGGACTCGAGGCGACACCCATCGTCGTCGACGGGGTGATGTATGCCGTCGGGAATTGGGGAATTGTATATGCATTGAACGCGATCACGGGCTCAGAGCTCTGGAAGTATGACCCCCGGGTCGACGGCCAGTATTGGGGGCGATATGCATGCTGTGACGTAGTGAACAGAGGAATTGTCGTCGCGCACGGCAAGGTTTATGTCGGCTCTTTGGATGGTTATCTGCATGCGATCGATGCCAAGACGGGACGTCGTGTATGGAGAACCGACACCTTGCTGGATCGCAGTCCCAAGGCCTTCCATTACTTTATCAGCGGAGCACCCGTACTGGCGGGCGATCTAGTCATCATAGGCAACGGCGGCTCGGACTTCACCGGATCTCGTGGATTCGTCTCCGCTATCGATTCACGGACCGGCCAGTTGAGATGGCGCTTTTATACTGTTCCCAGCAACCCAAAAAACGGGCCGCAGGAGCAGCCTCATTTGTCGATGGCACTCAACACGTGGCCATCCAACTACGATTGGTCGACGGGCGGAGGCGGTTCAGCCTGGGATGGCATCGCCTATGACCCGGATTCTCGACTGGTCTACATCGGAACGGCGCACTCGAATCCTTACGCTATTTACCTAAAGGCGCGCGGTGGCAGCGACCAGCTGTATACCTCATCCATACTCGCCATTCATGCCGATACGGGCGAGATCGCGTGGCACTATCAAGCAACCCCCGGCGACGGCTGGGATTACGACGCCACCGGAAAGTTCATTCTCGCGGACATAAACGTCGGAGGCTCATCTCGTAAGGTTCTTTTCCAGGCGAATAAAAACGGCTTCTTCTACGTGCTCGACCGCATCACGGGCGAATTCCTGTCCGGCCGTCAGTTTGCGTTCGTTAATTGGACCAAGGGGCTGGATCCCGCAACCCACAGACCCATTCCGTCGGCGGCGGCCGACTGGCAAGTGTCGCCCAAGCTCATACAACCGGGTGCTATTGGTGCGCACAGTTGGCAGCCGATGTCGTTTAGCCCAAAGACGAGGCTTGTCTATATTCCGGCCTTGGATGCCGCAATGGTCTATATCGATACCTCGTCGAGGCGGATGAAGACCATCGAAGGGAATTTTCAGCTAGCCTTCTTTCTACCTGAGGACTACGACCCCAAGGGCTTAGCGAGCTTGATGGGCAGCTTACCCGACCTCAAAGTTTTGTCTCAAGACCCTCCTCGCCCGCTTCGGTCCAGAGGATTTCTCCGAGCGTTCGACCCGCTTACGGGTCAGGTTGTTTGGGAGCAGCCTAGTTCGAGCATCTGGGACGGCGGCGTACTGTCCACCGGAGGCAATTTGGTCGTTCGAGGCGACGCGGCGGGGCAACTTAATATCTTTGCGGCGGATTCCGGCAAACTACTCAGGAAGATCGAGGTTGGCACGTCCATAATGGCGGCGCCGATGACTTACTCGATTGCGGGAACGCAGTATGTTTCCGTAATGGCCGGCTTCGGTGGCGGCCTGTTATTCATGCCGTTTCCCCCCGACAGCGCCGCATACAGATTTGGCAATACGGGCCGTATCGTCACCTTTAAGCTCGATGGCGAACCTCTGTCGATTCCTCAGCCCCTAGCGGAAGTGCCTTTCCCCAAGCCCCCTCACGCTGAGGGAACGACCGAGCAAATCTCCGAGGGCGAACTACTCTATGCACGCTACTGTTCTCGCTGCCACGTATTTGGCAAAGGCCTTCTGCCGGATCTGCGACGGCTATCGCCGACGACGCATTCGTTGTTCTATGACATCGTTATGGGTGGCCTCTATCAGGGAGCCGGGATGGCACGATGGGACGATGTCCTGTCTCGAGCGGATGCAGAAAGCATTCATGCCTATTTAGTAAATCAGGCTTGGGCTGCGTACGCAGCAACGCCGTCTATTACGTCTCCACACTAATGCAAGCAGATAGGCAGCCAAGCCGAAACTGCAGCTTCCCGGAGCTAGTGGACTGTAACCGATACCAACCGAGACCATCGCAAACCGAGACGTATTGTCGGTCATCAGAAGCCCACGTCATGTGGTAATCATCGCCGAACCCGCCGAGCCTCAAAACGGCATCCTCGCGGCGCGAGGCGCCCCGGATCATCGGAGAACCTTGATGCAACGCTTGTGACCGCGAGGCTTCCGACGGGGGATCAGCCGTCTCGGATCCGACGGCCAGCGTTGCGGCGGCTGCACCCGCAGCGCCTACGCCAAGCAAGAAGCGGCGACGCGTCACCATTTACCACTCCCGCAACGTACCACCGCCCGCTGAGCTTGAGGCCCTCTAAAAAGAGTAGGTGGTTTTGATCCAAAAGGTCCTCGGACGATTGACCACGTAGCGCGGACGACCCGGTATGGGAATTTCGAGGGAATTCTCGATGGATTGCCGGGCAATTTCGTTCAGGAGATTTGTTCCCGCAGCCGAAAATTCCCATCCCTGTAAACGTATCCCCGACTTGAGATTCAAAAGCCTGAGCGCTCCCAGCTCCGTCGCCGGATCACGAGAACCGTTCGCGAGTGTGCCGTATGCCCCATACGATGTTCCGGTATATTGGTAGTCAAGGCGCGTGAATCCATCGGCGCCCTGAAACACCGGATAGGTTGACTCGGCGTATAGCGCGAAATTCCAGTTTGGTACATTCTCGATCTGATTACCGGCAACGGCACCAGTAAAAGTATCACTGTCCTGAAGCTTCGCGCTTATGTAGCTACCTGACACGCCGGCGCTGATTCGATTCGTTGGATGAGCATCGAGTTCGAGCTCAACGCCCTTGAGGATCGCCTCTCCGAAGTTGCCACTGTAATAAAAACCGCACGGCAGAGGAAACGTCTGCTGAATCCTCGACCAGTTTATTCGATACAGAGCGGTATTTACCGTCAACCGCTTGTCGAGCCAGGTCGTCTTTGCACCGACCTCGTAGTTCTTAACGGAGTCGGGTTGCAGGTCAGGACCGACTGGGCCGCCCGTATACTGGTCGCATTGGCTGGGAACTGCGGAGCCGGGACCGCCGCGCCGAAAGCCTTCCGAGAACAGCGCATAGACCATGCTATCTGGAGAGATCTTGTAGGAAATGTCGGCCTTGGGCACGACACCCACTCGACCTTTATAAGGAGAGCTCGGCCTGTTGCTGATAAGGGATCCGCCCGGTACCGCTCCGCTGAAGAGGCCAGTCTGGATAAGATCGCTAGTCCCCACGGGTAGATCGTAGCGGCGAATTCCCCCCGTCACGCTTAGGGCGTCGGTAAAGTGGTACGTCAGCTCGCCAAAAATCGCGCTCTGATAGACGCTACCCCGACTTAGATTCCCGTAGACGTCGTTGCCAGGCCAATAAAGGGGATTGGCCGGGTTGTTGTCAGCTACAAGCTCGTTATACTGCGGAGGCGACCAGATCTGAAAAGCAGACGTGTGAATGCGATTGTAGAACGCGCCCACGAGCCCGTCGAAGCCGAAGATCTGCTCCGATGTGGCGAGTCTTGTCTCCTCAGTAAAGCTGTATTGCTCGTCATGCTCTTGATCGGTGTTTGGAAATGCCGGCACCGATGCACCCAAGAAAGTCTGAAGGGTTGATGTACCCTCCTCGTAGGCGTCCAACAGCGAATCATCATAGGACGTCGACGAAACGAGGTTGAAGCGCCCAAAATTATAGGTAACAGTCAGATCGTACAACGCGAACTTGTTTTCTTGAGGTTCTGGCGTATTAGAAATAAAGTTCTGGACCAACTGGTTATTCGGGTTCGTCACACCGCCGGTGATGTCCTGGTAACCATCAAACTTTTGATCCTGGACGTAAGCCATAAGTGAGATGCTCAGGGCGTCGGTCGGTTTGACGAGGCCCGTAGTGCGAAAACCCCAGGTATGTTCGTCCGGAATGTTTCCCACCGTTCCCTCCGGATGAGGCTCGCCGCTAAAGTTTCCGGTGTATCCGTAAGTTCGATCAATGAAGCCACCGATATCCCGCGCCCATAGGGCCACGCGGACTGCTGCCACACCGTCGATCACCGGAAGGTTGAACACGACATTGGCTTTCTCACCAGGCGAACCTCCGTTGGCACCCTGGGTTATGTCTCCGGAGACCTGCACCGAACCAGACACCTTGTTCACGTCGGGTGCATTGGGAACCAGTTTAATCGTGCCCCCCATTGAGCCCAGGCCATAGAGAGTACCTTGGGGACCTCGTAGAACTTCTATGCGATCGATGTCCACGAGATCGGGATTGGCGATGGTCCCTGTGACGGTTCCCACGGACATAGGCAGCGGCGTCTCGCCGATGTAGAATCCGACTGCGCTGGGCGTATTCAGACCGCGAATACTCGGAGTTTGTCGTCCTGCCCCGGCGTCGGTAAATGTAAGGCCGGGAATTGATCGCGCGTAGTCAGTGAATGAGTCCGCTCCCATTGCTTGCAGCGTGTCCCCGGTAAGAGCAGAAACGGCCCCCGCCACATCCTCGAGTCGCTCGGCCCGCTTAGTCGCGGTAACGACAATCTCGGAGAGCTGGTTGCTGTCTTGGCTACTCCCTTGTTCTTGCGCGGTACTGACTTCGACCCGTATCAGCAGCGCCGCGGCCAGGCACCATCGCGCTCCGGACTTCAGCATTTTAATCCCCTTCGTCTTCAAGATAGCCACCTATCTTCTTGGTAACAGATCCAAGCATTATGAAGGTGGTTCATTTAATTTGTGTGTTAATGAACTTGGTTCAACGATAAAGGACAAGCCAGTCCCCTGTCAAGGCTCGCGCCATTCCGGACCATTGTCTCCGCGCATCAGATTCGGCGCAGGCAGAAAACGGGGCCGGGATAACACCGAGGCAACCAGGGAGTGCAGGACAAACATGAACATTCTCTTAGAACCCTTCGCTATAAGCTTGATAGCTAAAATACATGCCTCCTAACGAGGAGAATTGGCCTTGCTGCTGCTCCTCCATTTCCTTGAGTCGGTCGATCTCGTGTAGATCACCCCGAATGACCTCGCTCTCGAGCTCGATTTCCACCGGTTCTCCGCTCACCGGGCCGCAGCGAGGAAACTCGATGCTGGCGAGTTCTCGGGGCGTACCTGTGCAAAGGCCGCCCGCTCTCCGTGGCGCACGCGATCAAGTGGTAGCCGCTCGGATCACGCCGAGGGGCCGAGCGCGACCGCATGGCGCCGCCCATTCGTCCGCGGGCGCGCCCACCTGAGTACCCGCCAATTCGTCCGGGCGACCTACCTCTAAGGGCACCCCGCGATCTCGCGCGTACTGAAGCGCCTTACTCTGCATCAAGGGCCCTGCAACGGCGATCGCCCTGTCCCATGACAGCGCGGAAAATCGATGCGGAGGTACTGTTCCGGGCCGGATCGACATCAAACACACAGCAATCGGATGAAGCGCACGGGTTTGAACTCTTCAACAATTTATACCCTCGTCAAAGACGGCACGTTCCCGAAATGGGCGAATCTTCCCAAAATAGCCTCCGGCTGGCTAAAGTCTCTTATTGAAGCGTGGCTGCTGGCGCGTAACGATTCTTTGACGGTACGGTCATAGCGCCGTCGCCGTGAAGGACTCGCTTAAGGCGCGCCGTGTGTCCGCTCACTCGCGCCGTTCGAGGCCCCTGTCATAGAAACTGGTGGGCCGATCTCTATCAGGACGGTCGGCCCTACGGATTTAGCATGGGGGATAATCTGCGTGCAGCGTGCGGAATTGAGCGGGCGCACCGGAGCCGTCAGAATGCGAAGACGGCGTCCAGACACGACAAAGAACCGGTGCCGTGTAGGCTCCTTGGGCAGCAACTGCATGGCCCTCTGCTGGGCCGCTGCGACATGCAATGATCCGATGGTCCTGGCTACAGTATAATTAGAGAATGCGAAGTCGTATGAGGCTCAAGGGTCTTGTCCTGGCGGTTCCATTTCTGCTTCCGCCGCCGTTGGTTTGTGCGCAAGACGACGAACCGGAGCACGATCACCATCAGATGGAGATGCCAAAGAGCTCGCCACATGATCCGCCCATCAAGATCACGATCAATCCGGAAGCGCGGGTCAGTGTGACACTGGCGGGAGCGTTGCCGCCACCGGCTCGCTGCGGTGCGCCCGTGGATCTCCCCGTGGAAATCGTCAACAAAAGCTTCGTGACTTCTCGACTCGAAGCTGAGTTAGTGGGCCAAGTGGCCACTCCCGGCGTCACATTGGACTTTCGCCCGGCTCCTTTGAAGGGCGTCCCGGCGGAGCAGCGTAAGTTGCGTATTACGCTGACTAGGCCAGGCCCTACTGATCTCACCATCGCCTTCAGATCTCATCACGGAGCGCCTGACTTGGGGGGTCGAGACCGCGTTCATTTCCTCATGAGCTGCAAGTCTGCCGCTCATGAGTGAGATGACGACTTACCGGCCAATACGGTCAACTGCTGATCGGCGCGAGCAGCCGCGCACAATCGTGCGGGAGGAGGCCCGAGACATCATGGGCTCGTGTGGAGTTGCCGCCAGCCAGGCGACAATCCTGGATGCCGCCATTCTCAGCGGCAATTTAGAGCCCGCGGAGAAGAACAAAAGCTCGCCGTTGCCAATTCTGATGTCGCGGAGACGTGCAAAGTCCGACGGGACATTGGCCAGGAAGGCGATATAGCGAACCGACTTCGTTGCCCGTGCTGGAATGAAAGTCATCGTCGGTGTGCCAAAAAGAGGACCGCCGTTGAGAAAATTCTCACGGCGCCCCACGGGCATCGGAGTCGTGCCAAATTCCAGGCCCAGAGCCTGACAAGTACCCTTCCAAGGGACAGCTTCAATCGCTCGATTTTCTTCCCACACGGTAACCCATGGAGAATCTACCTGGGAGAAACAATATCCGAAAAGTACACGTTCCTGTGTATTCAGCACGGCAATGAATCCCATCTCACGCGCAGGTTCCAGGAGTACTGCGGCGACGTATCCTGACCCTTTGCGAGAAAAGGGCCGTGACAGATCCACAGTACCCTTTGGCGATTGCGGACCTCTGGGCCAACGAAAGGCCGTGCCGGGCGCGAGGAGCGTCTTGCCTTCATCATATTCGTCTGGAGAAGTAAGCGCTTTGGAGCCCGAGACCGCCACGGTCGCCGACCCCCGGCAAAGAAACGGTGGCCCCAGAGTAACGTGTTGAGTCCAGTGAAAGAAATGGTCGACCTTTCGTTCGTTCCGGACGGTCTCGTGGAAGTAGGCGACCGACTCGCCCCGGCGTACCGTTATTTCACGGCTAAATCTAAGACCGGCCGCGGGCAGCCGAACCTTGAGCCTGAGGCGGGCGGCAGAATCGTTGGCGGATTGATGATCAATGGTCCACCGGCTACTCGGCGCTTCACCATGCTGCGAGAGCCCGAGTTCGGCTTCCTGAGGTGAGGGCGATCCGAAGTAGTCAAGGCAAATACTGTGTCCGGCGATTCCGGACAACAGTTTGCCTTCTACAATTGAGCCATATTCCTGTTGATGTCGACCAGGTGAGTATTTGTCTGGATCCATGGTTCTCCACCGGGGCACCCACAATGGATTCACTGTGGAGTAACCCGATGATCGCTCAAATCTAATTTCCGCGAGGTGCCCTCCCCCTAGAAGCGCGGTTAACCTAATGACACCGTTACCGAGGGTGCACGAGCTACGGGTGCGCCACTTCGACTTCTCGCAAAGGGGTTCGCCCTTGCTGGTCATTGTCCAAATACGCGAAACTTGTTTTCAGGAAGTCCCGCGACGGCAGATTGGACCGCGAAGAGCCCACCTGCCAGACGATCACTCGCGGGCGCCTCCAATGACGCCGTCGTGATATAGAGCGTCTTCAGGTCCCGACCCCCAAAGGTACAGGTCGTGATATTCTCAACCGGCATCTCAATTACACGGTCGATGTTTCCGTTCGGTGCAACGCGCACGACGCATGCCCCGTAGAACCGGCAGTTCCAAAGATGCCCTTCTGCATCCACCGTCGAGCCATCAGGGACGCCTCTTGAGAATCCCTCAAAGAAGGGCCGCTCATTCTCAACATCCCCTGTATGCAGGTTGTAATCGTAAATGCGAATGACATTCGCAAGGCTATCACCGAAATAAAAAAGCCGGCCGTCCGGGCTCCACGCAACCGTGTTCGCAATTCCGATGCCGCGGCGAAATATCGTTGCACGACCGTTCGGGTCGATGCGATAGAGAACCCCGTCCTCGCCACCGGCCTCCCCTTCGGAACCATCGGCATTCACGTTGTTGCGCATCGAGCCGACCCAAAGTGAGCCGCGCGGATCGGCGCGCGCATCATTGAGCCGAACCCGCGGCCATCCGTCAAGCTGAAAACCGAAATCTCGCCGGCTGTCCGACGCTGGTTCCCACAAGATCACGCGTGAGCCGAGAACCACTGCAAGCACCTTGTCCGAATCAGTCAGCACGAGAGCCGTGACGGGCTCGTCGAAGAGCCATGTCACAACGCATTGATCAGCCGGTGTAAAGCGGTGAACAAGGAACCGGTTGATATCGGTCCAGTAGACCGCGGCGTGCGCGGCATGCCAAACAGCGCCTTCTCCGGCCCGATCCCCGGTCGGTGCCACACAAATCGGGGGCGCGGTCAACCTCGAGTTACTCATTGTCCGTTCAGGAAATCACGCACGGTGTCTTTCGCTACCAAGCGCACCCGAGCGCGCAAACAGCAATTCAAGCGCCTGACGACCGGCCTTCAACATCCGCTCGATGTGCTCCTCGGTATGTGCTGTGGATAGAAACCCGGCAATTCGGCCCGCGGGCCACAGGATGCCGTTGGACATCATCACGGTGGCGAAGTCCGTACGCCACTCTGGATGTGTGCTCTGACGAACATTCCGTACTCGCTGCTCGGCGAAATGAATGCCGAATATTGAATGTGCCCCCGTCACCTGAATCGGTACACCAAGCTCTCGCCCCAGTAACCGTAAACGCTCACGAACCTCATGGCCCATACGATTGATCGTGCGATGTACTTCACCTGACTCCAGCGCGTCCAAAGTTGCAAGACAAGCGGACATCACGAGTGGATTGCCAGAAAACGTGCCGCTGCTGAGCACCTTATGTTTTCGGTCGAACGGTGGTGATAGAAGAGGTTCGAGGATATCGCGCCTTCCTCCGTACATGCCGACCGCCAGGCCTCCGGCAAGGGCCTTACCGGTGATGAAAAGATCCGGTTTGACGCCCAATGCGCCGATGGCGCCGCCGCGTCCGATGCGCACGCCACCCGGAACCTCATCGACGACCATTAACAGACCAAGCTCAGTGGTCACGGACCTTATGGCCTGAACGAACTCCTTTTCCGCGGGTATCGCGCCGCCGAAGATGGTCAGTGGTTCGAGAAAAACAGCTGCTAGTCGAGACGCATTGGCCCGAATCAACGCGGTAGCCGCCTCAATGTCATTGAAAGGCAGCGTTAATACCGACGCATCGCTCCCCTGCTGCATACCCAAGGAGTCGCACACGGTCGCAGGTGCGGCGGAAGGGCCGACGGGCGGTCCATAGTGACTGAAGAGCAGCGAGTCAAGCTGCCCGTGGTGGTGACCCTCGAACATCGCAATCAAAGGCTTGCCGGTGAACCCACGAGCAATTCGGGCAGTGATATCGCACGCCTCCGATCCCGAGTTGACGAAACGCATCATCTCGACGCATGGCAAAAAACCCGGAATTCTCTCCGCTAGCTCAACCTCCCACTCTGAGGCCATGGACATGACTTCAGCGGTGTCTAATTGCTTCTTGACGCGCTCGATCACTTGCGGTGCGCAGTGCCCGAGGATGCAGCTCCCACCTTCCAGATTAAAGTCCACAAATTCGTTGCCATCCACATCCGTCAACACGGCACCTTTCGCCCTGCGCCCATACAGAGGATAGGGTTGCAGCGCGGTGGCACCGCGCGCCGTACCGCCGGGTAGGACAGCGCGTGCGCGCTCGAAGAGGCGGCGTGATCCTTGCGTGCGGCTCTCAAATTCGCGCCGTAACTCCTCGATGGTCTGATGTTTCATGCATATCCTCATGGGTAATTCGATTCGACGCCGATAGGCGCGCTTTGGGCCAAGAGCTCAGGTTTGAACAGGCGCACGTAGATGACGGCGATGATTTGCACGGCCAGCAATGTGACGCAGGCGATGACGACGCTTCTTCCGGTGCGCCAGTTGCCGTTCCAGAGACTGGTAAAGAATGCGGCATATATCAGGTACGCATTCAGCAGAACGCCTGTCAGTGGCACCAATAGGTTCTTGAAGAATCCGAACCGGCTCCGCGCAAATCGCCAGAATAAGGCGATATTCGCGACGTTGACCGCCAGGAAGGTGAGAGTCGCAAAGAACACCAGCGCATTCGCCCACCAGGTGAAGCTATCGAGTCCGTTCTTAAGCACATAGAGCGATCCCAGGTCCAAAACGATTACCGCGGCGATGATGCTCAAGACAGCATTCCTAGGTACCCGATTCTCGCCGGCAAGACGCGACAGCGCGCGGGGGAAAAGACCGTGGCGTGCCAATGCGAAGATGATGCGCGATGTCCCCTGCATGCTGCTGATATAAACCGCCGTCAATCCGGTGAAGGCGGTCACAATGATGATCAGACTCCCCCAACCCCAATAGGCTTGCGCCATCGGTGTGACTGCGGTCAGCCCTTGATCGGTGTATTGGCGCACCTGACCGTCCGGTGTCGAAAGCGTGAACACCCAGGCGTTCAAGGCCCAGAAAATAGCAATGCCGACGACGGTCAGAAGGATGGCCTTGGGCAAATATTGGCGCGGGGCATGGGCTTCTTCCGCGGCGGTGGAAACGACGTCGAACCCACAATAATCCAAGACGCCAAAGATCATCGCCGCCCAGATGCCCGAGAAACCGCGCGCATTATGCGGGTCGAAGGCGTCGAAATTAACGGCGCCCGGCTGCCCCGCTTTCACCACCAGAATGGTGATCGACAGCGCCACCACTACCAAGGTCTCGATGATCATGAGCTGCACGGTCATCTTGATGGAGGCTTCCGCACCGCGCAAGCAGGCCCAAACAATCGGCGCGCTTGCCACACATACGCCTAACGTCAAGCTAACCATCTGCGGCAGGTGAACGTGCGACCACTCGAGCAAGTCGCGAAAGAATAGGGCGAACATGAGCGGCTGCGCGGCCGCCGCCATAAAAAAATAGCTGGTCATCAAAAGGCCCGCCATAAAACCCGCTGGCGGGCTGACGGCAGTCCACAGCCACGTCGAGGCGGCACCGGCCGAAGGCGCTTCGCGATTGAGCACCGCGTACGAGATCGCCGTCGGCAAGGTCATAAACATCGCGGCGAGAAAAATCAATGGTGTGACCGGCCCTGCCGCCACTTGCATGGGTCCCCATGTGGCATATAGGCCAATGGCCGGCGAGGTGATGCCAATCGCGAGCGCGGCCAGACCCCAAGGACCGATGGTGTTTGCTTTTAACCGATCATCCGGATGGTCTGCCACACAATCCCTCAATAACACTTGACTGTGAGGGCACCGTCCACCACCAGGGTGCTGCCAGTAACAAAGGAAGACTCGCCAGAAGCTAAGAACAGCGCGGCATTCGCGACTTCATCGGGAGTGGCGATACGTCGCAGCGCGTATTTCGAGTACACCTCTTGGCGCAGGCGACTTGGATCGGGATCTTTGTCGAAGTACGATTGCACGAGCGGCGTCTCGACATCCCCGGGACAAATGCAATTGATGCGGACGCCCTGCGGACCGTAGGTCAGGGCAGCGACTTTGGTGAGCGAGATGACGCCGCCCTTGGCCGCGCAATAGGCTGCCAATTCTGGATCGCCGACGAATCCCAGCACCGAGGCGATGTTGACAATGGACCCGCCGCCCGAGCGCATCATGGCGGGGATCGCATACTTGCACCCGAGAAACACCCCTTTGAGGTTCACGTTGTGAATCTGATCCCAAACTTCCTCGGAGGTGTCCACGAGCTTCGCCAGAACCTGCATGGCCGCATTGTTGACCAGTACGTCCAAGCGGCCGCATCGCTCGATGACCGCCTCCACAGCGCGCTCCACGTCGCGGCTCTTCGACACGTCGCAATGACAGAACATCGCCTCGCGGTCTTGAGTGACAATGCTCTGCACCGTCCCCTCGCCAGAAGGTTGATCTCGGTCGAGCACCGCAACTTTCGCGCCCTCTCGAGCAAATAATTGCGCGATTGCGCGGCCGATGCCGGACCCCGCACCGGTCACTATTGCTACTTTGCCGGCCAACCTCACGTGGATACGCGAATCTCTATTTCCATGGATTGCCTTCGGCGGTCGCACAGCGGTCATCGGCTACGATGCGTTGTGGCAACGGTCCCGCATAGACCCACAGCATTGCCATGGGTTCTTCGCAATCGTTGATGAAGTAGTGCACTCGCCCTCGTGGCTGTAAGGCGGTGCTGCCATCGGACATCTGGTACCGGCGGCCCTCGACGATACAAGTTGCCGTGCCTTGTATGATGCAGATCGACTCGTCAAAGTCGTGAAAATGAGCGGGCAGTCGTCCGCCATGGGAGAACAAACCGTAGCCGCCGCTCATTTCGAAGCCGGGGATGAGATCCTGATTGAAGTGATCGATAAAGCTCGTTCCCGGGCCCGCCTCAGAGCGGGGCGCCGAATTGAAGCGAGTAACGTGTTCTTTGCCGGGGACGCCCGCAGAAATTGCCGACATCAAACCGGATTCGAATCCGATTGAGACCCACTCATGCACGGGCGATGCGCAGGCAATTGCCCGGTGCAGACGAGCAGGCTCAACTCTCGACCCATTGTAAATCGCATGCGGGAGACCACGCGGAATCGTAATATTGTCGAGCGGAGCGAGGGGATATTCGCGGCCTTCAGCACTGATGGTCGCCGCCCCGGATATCAGGGTGATTGATTCACCTACCGGAAGCGAGTGGAAGCCAAGCTGCGTATTGGCACTCAGGTATAGCTCACCCGTCGTCAGATTCCTCGCGCCATTGTGTTGTCCGATCAGACAGTCGAAAAGGATCCCCGGTGCAAGTTGGACGGGCGCCAACTCGCCGACCTTCTGAATGAGTTCAAAACGATCCGGCCGAAAGGTTGCCGGAGGGTGCGGTAGGGGCGTGGTAGCCATGGTGACTAAGCCAGGGGACGCACGACCGACTGCTTTCGCAAGTAGTCTTCGAGAGTTTCGGGGCCCAGCACACCGCCGCCGCAGCCGCTTAAGTTGCAGCCGCCATACGGAACGCCATGCGCAAACAGGTTGTGCGCGTTGATCCAGGAATTGCCCGCCACGAGCCGCTCGGCCACTCGGTTGGCACGATCGAGGTCCGTGCTCCACACACTGTTGGCGAGTCCGTAGGGACTACGATTCACGAGTTCCACCGCTTCGTCCTCGTTGCGGAAAGTCATCACATAGGCCACTGGGCCGAAGATCTCCTCGCGCGCGCAAGTGTTCTCCGGAGCTCCGCCGAGAAGCGCGGGCTTCACGTAGAATCCCTTGTCATAGCCCGCGACCTGTGCCACGCCACCCGGCACTAGCGTCTTCGCGCCCTCCGCCTGACCTTTTTTGAGATAACCCAGCACGCGTTGGCGCTGTTTTTCGCTGACGACGGGGCCAATCTGGGTGGTTGGATCGCTGCCATGGCCAATCTTCAACTTGGCCATGATGGATGAGGCATTGTCGATGAAACGATCCGCGATCTTCTCGTGCACGAGCCAGCGCGTAGCGGTGCAACAGACTTGGCCGGCGTTCAACGTGACGGCTCCTACTAAGGCCTCGGCCGCCCTTTCTACGGCCACATCCTCAAATAGCACTGCCGCACCCTTTCCGCCCAATTCAAGCTTCGCCGGCACCAGGTTGCGCGCGCAGGCCTCAGCCACCAGACGGCCCACCTCAGGGGAACCGGTAAACGACATCCGCTTGATGCCAGGATGTTCGGCAAGCGCAGTGCCCGCGGTATCGCCTAGACCTGTAACCACGTTGATCACTCCACGTGGAATACCCGCTTCTTCGGCGAGCTTCGCAAAATACAAGGTGGACATTGGGGTATCCTCGGCAGGCTTGATGACCACCGTGTTGCCGGTAGCAAGTGCTGGCGCGACGCCCCAACCTACGAGGAGAAACGGAAAATTCCAAGGGAAAATGAACCCACACACCCCGTAAGGCAACCGCACCGATCGCGCTTCATTTCCCGCTATCGCGATCGGCTGGCACCGGCGCGTATGCACGGAGAGGTCCGCGTAGTAGCGGAAAGTCTTCGCGGCATGCGGTACGTCGAAAACGCTCGCCTGAGCCCGCGGCTTACCTACATCCAATGACTCGATCTCACTAATCAGGTCCACTCTCTTCTCGATCAGATCGGCCAATCGGTGCAACAGAACCGCCCGATCGTTAGCTGGCATCGTGGCCCAGCCGCTTTTCTCGAACGCCTTTTGCGCCGCCTGCACGGCGCGGTCTACGTCAACCGCTTCGCCTGCCGCGACGGACGCGACGCGTTGGCCGCTACCCGGATCGAGTGTATCGAACGTCCTTCCGCTAGCGGCAGCTACCCAGTCGCCGCCGACGTACATCTTGAGCGACTGGGCAGAGAGAAATTGAGTCAATTCGGAGGAATGGGCATTCATAGTTCTAGACCTCGGGTTCGTAATCGCGGGGTTAGGCATCCCAATTCACCGTTGCCTGGAATAAGCGATTGCGGCTAACTCAACTCGTCCAGTCAACCGCAATCGCGCATCGCCATCTAGCTCTCATGCGGCAACCGCTGGTCTGAAAACGTCATTTTTGGCTCGATTGTAGCGTGCCTGATATTCTGATCCGCATGGCCGCCGTCTCAGGCGCCCATCATGGCCGCTGGCATCCGGCTGGGGTAACCGCAACGCGGCGTCACACGTTACTTCTCGCTTAGTCTCAAAGTCACAAACTGGAAAGGCCTGCAGTCGAATTCAATATCGCCCTGATGCACGGGGACTTCCTTGCCGCGTTGTTCCAGCAAATCCGCAAGCCATGCGTGCTTAATAGGGAACTCGACGTGGAGCCGGGGATGGCCGGCTTTTCCTAAAGTCTCATGACCGCGAAGAATGAGATCATTCCCGCGCTGTGCTTTCTTTAATGCGGTAATCTCGAAATGCCCTTCTTTGATCGATAGGAAACTGTGTTCCGGTGGCAGCCGCCCTTTGTGGGAGTCCGTCAAGATAACTCTCAAGGGACTATTGATACTGTGCGCCTGATCCGCAACGCCGCTGCTGCTCCAATCCCCGGCATGCGGATACACGCTATACTCAAAAACGTGAGTTCCTGCTTCCGAGGCGGCGGGAGCGTGATAGCGTCGATAGTGGGTCACGGATCGCAGCAACATCAGTCGCAGATTTCCCGCATCGATCTGATGAGCCCCGGTGCCTCGATTGATGAGGGCGAAACCTGAGCGTGAGTCACCGATATTTACCCAGGTGTGAGCGTCGTAGATTCCATCTGGCCTGCGAGTCACGGCATTGTGGGTCTCGTACCGCGCTTCCCACTTGGGGGGGCGTCGCAGGGGGAACATCACCGCCAACATTCCATCATGGCCGGGAAATTCACGTAGCTCCGTCCTAAAGTCAACGCGCGGCAATTGGTTATAGAGCCTGATCTCCTGGGTGCGACGGCCGCCCATAAAAGGACCATCGATTTTGATGGTGGTACCCAGCTCATCGGTCAGCTCCACAACCGAGTCGGGTGGAAACTCGCTTCCGCGTACTTCACCGCCCGTGAAATGCACAGGTCCCTCCAAATCCGGATCCTTCTCTTCCTCTAGGACCAGTTCGTTGCCGCCGTAGTGACTGGACTCTAAGAACTCCTCGCCCGTTTGCCGATCCGTAAGCATGGACATTGAGCCGGTTGACGGGTCGATCAGCGATCTGAAAAAGCGGTTAGACACCTCGCCCTGTGCGACTTGCCATTGGGGCAGCTGGATATTGCCCTCCGCGGGCTCGATCCGATAAACGCGATAGCCCAGAGCCGGCACTTGCTCCGCCACGAATTCGATCTGGGCCATCCTGACGCCGCTGTCCTCTCCAGAGACTGTGAGCAGCCGGAATGGAATCGAATTCCCGGCGGCGTCAAGAAGTCTAAAATTGTGCATCACCTTGTTGATCGACGGCCCTTCGATGAATGTCTCTTGAAGGAACGTGGGTGAGCAGCGAATTACCTCGGTGCGTGCAAACGACAGCGCGTTGAAGACAACAATCGGGAAATCGCCGCTCCCTGCGGTATCGATTTGCCGTGATAATCTAAAAAGAGCAGTAACTTCGGCTTGACGTCCTGCCTCGATGGCACCGCCGTAACGGCTCATAGCGACCTCGTAGGGGGCATCGGCGATACTTCCACCCATCGTGTCGTGTACTTGATTTGCGAGCAGTCGCATCCAACCCCAGTCAAGATCATGCTGCGGATAAGGTTGTCCGTAAAGAGCCTCGATCGTCGAGAGCTTTTCGGCGGATTCCAGCATATCTTCGGCGCGCCGTTCCGCCATTTTCTGCGCCGGCCGCTCTGCCCAGATCCCGCGAATGTCTTCTTCCCAAGCGCCCACATTCACCGGGGGGTTGAAGTCATACCCGTACGTCGGCAACGTCACCCCACTCTGCTCGACGTCGCGGAAATAGTGGCTGGCGGTGCTGAGAAGGATGGTCTTCACGGGAATGCCGAGATGGGCAGCCGCCTGGGCGACCTGCGCTTTAATGTCGCTGGAGCTTTCGATGGGGAGGTATTCATCAGTGCCCCAGGGGATCATGATTTTGGCGTTGCCGGGGGGATTGCGACGGATCAGATCTTCGAAGCCCTTTTTCCCGAGGGGCTGTCCGTCCTGGTCGAGTTCCTTGAAATCGAGGAGGGTCCCGAGACGGTAGTGCACGACGTGGGTGAGCACGGTGCTGCCGTCAGGGGAGCGCCAGTAGAAGAGGTTGCGAGTGGCGCCTGCGGTCTCTGGCGGAAAGGCGCGGGAGAAGAAGGCATACCGCAGTCCGCCGCCTCGAAACAATTGCGGGATCTGCAGGGAATGTCCGAAGGTATCGATGTTCCAGCCGGTTACGATGGTGGCCCCGAGGGTCTGCTCCATCCATGGCTTTGCCACCAGGAGTTGACGGGTCAACGATTCGAAGTCGGCCTCGTTGACGTCGGGCTGCACCAACATCCCGGTGGCCACCTCGAAGCGGCCTTCTTTGATCATGCGGCGTAGGAAGGCTTTATCCTCAAGAGATAGACTGTCCCAAAAGGGCTGTAGCGCTCTTAGCTGATCCTGAGTGAAGGTGAAACGTGGGTCCATTTTGAGCATGCGCAGCGCTTGGTTCAAAATCCGGATTGAGAATGCTTCCCCTTGCTCGTACGTCCACATCCACTCCAAGTCCATATGCGAATGAGGGACCACGTAGATGGTATAGCCGCCCGCAGGGGTCGAAACGCGCGCGTCCTGCGCCTGCGTTGGTGAGACCGCGCATACCAAGCACAGCGCGAGTAAAAAGAAATTGCTCACATTCCTGCGTAGCCATGTTCCGTGCATGTGAATCCTATGGATAGGGATTATCAAAGCCATCGAGTGGCACCCTAAACTGATCGGGGGGATGCCACGAGCGAGCGAACGGCAGATTCATGGTGGTGTCAACATCAATATGCAACGGGCCGGCTCAGATTGCCGGCTAACTTGCTTCGGCGGGAACCAAGCCGAGATAGCCTTGGATGCCGCCGCCGAAGAGGGGGTCTTGCCCGGGCCAAGGAGGACTCCAATCGCCACCATCGACATCAATCCCGAGGACACTCCAGTTAGGGCAGTCATCGCGGACTACCAGCCTACACTCGCCACGAGAACGCCTAGCGGCCAAGTCGATCCGCCAACATCCCATCTGGATTCTGCATCAGCGCGTAACCGGCGAAGAAAGCGTCCAATATCGGCATCGTATATTGATGTGTCCGGGTCATAAGATTCGGCACCGCAGACAATCTGCCCAGTGGTAGTCAACACGACGCGCTCGGGAGAGCCTAGACCGGTTGCGGCGCTTATTAGTCTAAAAGCGTCATCTGTCCCGCACGGTCGGCGGTCATCTACTCGATCGTCGGAAGTTGCCGCCTGGTCAAGGTTGATCCGTTCGCCTATCTCACCTGGGTTTTGCCCAGACTCGCAGCTGCGAAATGCACGAACACTCGGGGCCTGTTGCCGCACGATTATGCCCGGCTGTATCCGCCGGACTCCAGTTGAGCTGCGTACCCCTTGGCACGCTGCACTGTAATTTAGGTCTTCATCGAGTTGGCGATGAAGCATTGCTGTTTCAACAGTTCGCGGCCAGAAGCGTTCATTGATTAGGATACCCGTGACCTAAGGGATCGCCGACAATTACGTCCTCCCATCCCACTAACGCAGAGGCAGCATAAAAGCTTTCGGCGAGCGTCCAACCGCGCGTGTATCGGTCGAACATGATGCTGGGTGACGCAACCGCCTGAACGAGGGGTTCATCCACATAACCCTTTACGCCTGTGACACCTTGAGAGACCAGATCCGCAATCAAACTTTGGCCGCCCTGAGTTGCCAGGAAAGTGCGCCCGCTGGTAGACACGGCCGTCTCGGCGATGGCTCCGGGTGCGAATCTCAGTGAGTGATAGGCAGCGTCGTTGAAGTGGCCGTCGTTGCTGCCCCAAGAAACATAGCCCATGAGTCCAGATCGGCTCCCTACAAAGTTGTCGGATCTGTCAAGTTCCACTGAAATCCCACGCCTCATCAAAAGCTCTGCTGCGACCTCCATGTCGGAATTGAAGTCACCAAGATGCGCCTTCTCGTCGACGATTCTGACCTCGTCCTCGGGAGATCTGCGCTCGGACAGTATGCTGTTTGGTTGGCGGCCCTTGCTCGTAAATCCCATCTCGGGATCGATATCGAGCAGGACTGGGCCTTCGGGCGATTTGCCCGCGCGGGCTTGCTCTGCCTGCAATGACCGCGTAGTGAGCGCCTCAGCGTCCGCCTCTGTGTAACCATCAAGCCGTGTAACGAGATAGCCCCCAAATCGTGCGTGCGAAAACCGCTCATGACTGTTCCAGAATCGATTGGCCCAGGCCTGCGCCCAAAAGTGCTTGTGGAAATGCTCGAGCCAATATTTATCGTAGAAAGAATCGGCAAAGCTCACCCGGATTGCCTGGGGCAGTGCGTCGTAGCCAAGCGCCGCAAGATGACTATCCAGCGAGAACCGATCGATGCCCCCAGCTTGGCCGTCACCCTCAATTCGAATCGGTATGCCCTTGGTGAGCACGATGAAGTCAATTCCCTGGTGGCTTGCGAGATAGGCCCGGATGGGCGCTTCTATGTCTCTCCGGTAGGCGCTGATGTCTATGGTTTCTGCTTTTGTGCCTAGGAGAATCCTGAAAAGGGAGTCGGCGTTCGGTACTTCGTCACCCAAGATCGATGAATCCTTGCAGTTGATGGTGAGCACGTGTTGAACACCGCGACGGCGGGTGTAATCACCGGCAATGGCCATCGAGATAGGACTGTTGCCGTTTCGTACCACGAGAACGCGGTCCGCAGTACGGCCTGAGGAAGCTTGTGACGCTTCCCTCACAGCGAAACTGAACGTAGCGACGAGAAAGAGCAACAAGAGGCGTGGTCGGCTGTTCATCTTCCGAGCGCCGTTGAGAGCAAAGCCGGTGCGGTGGGAAAGACCCAAGTGGTGGTGGATGAAACTCCTTTCAAGGAATCTAAACCGCAAATTACAAGGGCGCTATTAGTATCCGACATCTCTGGTCTCCCCACTCAGAGGTATCCGACCGGATGTTGCAGATGCCAACTCGTCGCCTGTTCATACGCGTACGCCAGCGCAATCAATTTGCCTTCGCTGAAATGCGGCCCCGCGATCGTCAGTCCGATAGGCAATCCGTCAGATGAAAACCCGCACGGCAACGAAATGGCGGGCCACCCATAGAAATTGAACGGTACCGTATTATCGACAAGTGCGCGACCGTCGGCGCCGATTTCTGATTTGAGCGCATCCGCTATTAGTACAGGCATAACCCTGACTGTAGGCACCACCACAACATCGAAATCGCTAAAGACGTCATCGGCGGTGCGTCGGAGCAGATCCAGATCCCATCGCCACTGTACGTAAGCGTCCAACGCCTCGTTGCACTTGCCAGCGGGCACTTGCGGGCACTGCTTGACCGACAGGCCGCGAAGCATCGGAGCAACCTGCCCGTAACGGTCGGCATAGCCTTCGTGTTGCAGTCGATGATGATAAGCGTTGATCTCGACTCCGACCCCGCCTAGATTGCCTATCGGGGGAAGCGACACATCCTTCATCCCGCGGGTCAGCTTGCCAATGACGGCCAAGGCAGCCTCTACTCTTTTGCCGATTTGCTGATCCACATCATCGAAGTATGGCTTTTTCGGAATTCCTACGCGCATGCCTGACACGGATTGATTGATAAACGCCGTATAATCTTCGGTGACGTGGACCACACTGTCGATATCAAGCCTGTCATAGCCGGATATCGCGGTGAGCAGCATTGCCGCATCCTCAACGCTTCTCGCCATGGGTCCGCAGGAATCAAGTGACAATACAGCTTGCACTATTCCCCGGACGGATACGAGGCCATGAGTCGGTTTGAGGCCAACAATGCCGCAATAGGCGGCTGGGATGCGCACTGATCCACCTGTGTCAGTCCCAAGCGCGCCATAGCAAAAATCCACGGCGAGTGCGGCGGCGCAGCCACTCGAAGATCCCCCCGATATACGATCGAGTGCCCACGGATTCCGTACCGGCCCGAAATGGGATGTCGCACCCGTCGCGCTCAAAGCAAACTCACCCAGGTTCGCCTTGCCAATGAGAACTGCTCCGGCGTCCTTGAGCTTGCGAACGAGTTCCGCATCGGCGGTTGGCACTCTATCGGCAAAAACGGCGCTCGCCGCCGTCGTACGTATGCCCGCAGTATCAATATTGTCTTTAAGCGCGATCGGAACTCCGTGCAACAGCGAACGCAATTTGTTTGCCGCCGCCTCCGCGTCCAGAATCTTTGCCTGAGCCAGCGCCTGCTCGTGCATTAGGGTAATGAAGGCGTTGACCTTCTTGTCGTAGCCATTGATTCTGTTCAGGCACGCCTGCACGACGTCCACAGAGGAGACGGACCGCGATCGCAGCCTCGCGGCCACTTGGGCCAGCGTTAAAGAAGTGAGCTCCTCGTCACGACCGGACAAAGAGAGACCTAAGCCTGCCCTACTCGATAGAGCCAGGGCGAGCGTGCCACCAGCCGCCCCGAGGGCGAACTTTCGGCGAGTTAGCGGCACGTCATAGCACCTGCAGAATTTGTGTCATTGCACGCTTGCCTTCTACGGTCGCGCCACTCCAGTCGAGACCGCCGAGTTCGGAGTGGCCGAGTGCAATACGGCTGAAGCGTTCGCGCAAGATTTCTCGCGGTGGAGGTCTGCCATCCTTACCGAAGTAGAATCCTGGTGGGGGGGAAATTAAGGCGTGCCCCCAACGATTCAGTACGATTCCGGCGATGTCTCGCTGCGCATCGAATCCTCCGGGAGAAAACATTCGCTGCATCTGCGCAACAACCTGCCGCTCGTAATCCGCATATGAGGTACCTAACATCAGTGCTCGACCAGCAGGTCCCTGCGCATTAAGAGGTAGATCTAGACGTTGGACAGGCACGTAGAACGTCATCACTATTGGTTTGTCCGGATTGAACGGAGTCGGCCGGTCACCAATGACCATTGGCTGCCGGATCATGCCGTAAAAGCCAAAGCCGTCGAACCAGCGAGCGGCAGAAAATCCTAGCTTGTCGAGGAACCGCCAATTACGAAGCGCCACGTTGACCATGAGAATGGGGCCATAGAGAAATTGACGAAGTGCGGCCCGATATTCTGTAGGTAGGTCGCTGATGATGTGCTTGGCCACCCAGCTTCCAATCGCCAAAACCACGCCTTTGGCTTTCAGACTATAAAGTTGGCCACCCTTCTCGTACACCACGCTGACTTGGCTTGCGGCTTTTGGGTCGCCATCGTGGCTGACTCTAACCACCGTCGCACTCAGTCGCATTCGGCGCTCGGAGCTCGCACGATCCAGCGCCGACAGATTGACCGGATTGTTGGCAATTGCTTCGAATGTTTTTGGTCCTTCGATGGCCTCCGGAAATACGGCCTTCACGAAATGACGCAATAGCGTGGCATTCCCGCCCGGGAAACTCGTCCATCGATCGCCTACATCCGCCAGTGGACTTCCGGCAGGAAAACGGCCCAAGCCAGGGATGAATCGTGCGGCGTAGGCAGATACTTGCGGGGACAATCCGGAAGTCCCCATGACGGGCGCAATATATGTCAACACTTCCCGGCTCAACCCCATATCGCGCGTGATCCAATCGGCAAACGTAATGCGATCTAGGTACGCAGCCTCATCTTTGCCCACTTCTTTTTCGTCGAGCCGCGCTTTCCGATCGCGCAAACTCAATAGGTCCTTTTTGAATGATTCTGGCCACGGTGCCTGCCGCAAGTCGCCGGCCCAGATGTCTTTGACCCACACGCCTTTGCCATGTGTCAGCGGGTTCTCGAAGTAATACCCGAGCGTGGCGCACTGTTCACCAAAATACAGGGGTGCAGAGGTTCCCTTAGCGAACACGATGGAGCGATCGCCTCTGTCTAATTGGGCGAACTTGAATTCGACAGGTAGACCGAACTCGTGCCAATACTCTGGCTCATCTGTGACCGATGTCGGCCGAAGGAAATTGATTGACGCTTGAGGTCCGGCTATACGGTAACCGTCGACATCAAACTCATTCGACTTCGCGAAGCCGCCAAAGATCGATTGATTGTCGAGCAGCAGGCACTTCCCCTGAGGCTTGCGCTTCCGGAACTCATACAACGCGGCAAGACCAGCGAAGCCGCCCCCCACGATCACCGCATCGTAAAGCTCGCCGGTTTCGATGACTCCCGGCAATCCCTTGTCATATACGCCGTCGCGAATCTTGTGGGCTGAGCCCACCACCTCCGCTGTATTACCGTTGGAGTATCTGTAATCTCCAACACCTCCATAGCCTGTCCACGCCCGGTCCAAATCTTGGGCCGCAGCTGGGCATGGGGCTCCTAGAAGCGCAGCGCCTGCCCCGATTAATGTCGCACCGATAAAATCCCGGCGTGTGATCTCAGCGCCAAGGCCAGGCGACTTGTCTCCTTTATGTATCGTCACAGCAGCACCCCCTACAAACTATACTGGTAACACACTCACTCGCCGCACGGCATTCGAGGCACACATCGTCCCCCCTCCGGGACGCCGCCTGCACGTCACTTGTCGTTGACCGCCTTCGTTCAGTCCATTTCTTCGGTCCTGTGCCCTGTACCCAAAGGGATGCTTACGACGCCATGGCGTTTACCGAGAAGATTCGTGCGGCGATATCGGCGCACTCGTTCGAAATTGTGGGGAGGGTGCTTCACGTGACCGCAAGCTTCGGCGTAGCGGCGTTTGACCCGGCCGGCGCCCGCGATGGCGCGGAATTCGACCGCCTGCTTGATTGCGCCGACCTTTGCCTCTACCGCTCCAAGAAAAAAGACCGCAACCAGGTCACTGGTGAATTGCTTATCCAGCGAACACGGTCCGCTTCAACATAAACGCCCGAGCCACACATTGCCAACAACACATTGCTTATATTGATTTATCATCGTTGTTCGCTCCGCTCACCGCTCAATAAGCGGACCCGTGATATGAGGATGGGCGGCGTCAACTTCTCGCCCGACGCGGATGCCGCCCAAATGTGTTTCACCGCGTCCATGCCGCGGATCACCCGTCCAAATGCCGCGAAGCCTTGGCCGTCGGGATTGCGCTTGCCGCCGAAATCCAGCGACGGCTGATCGCCGACACTGATAAAAAAACCGGAAGTTGCAGTGTCCGGATCGCCTCGCGGCATGGAAATCGCTCCGTCGACGTGGTGAATTGTAGTCGTTACGGTCCGTTCCATGGGTATTGGCGCAAATGCCTTCCCGCCATCGCGGATGTCCGCCTGAATGACGCTGATCTTCACCGGCTTGTCGCCTTGATTCTCAGGACGCACCGTCCGAACAAATTGTCCTCCATCAAACAATCCGGCTCGTAGATACCTTAGGAAGTTACATACGGTGATGGGCGCACGAGTTCCATAGAGCTCTGCATCTATTGCTCCCATTTCTGTTTCTATGCGCAGGCGCACATCATGCGGATGACTGAGGCAGTCCTCGTAGCTGGTAGATGAATCTCCGGCAGCGAGCGCCGGCGCCCAACAGATCCACATGGCCAGCAAGACGCCGACGCGAGCTCTACACGATTTCAGAAACGTTGCCACGTCGCCCGTGTGACCTCTTGTCCAATACCAGGCCGGGTAGAATCGCACACACCGGCTGGGAAAGCGGTCCTCAGACGTTGTAGCTGTTCGGCAGTCATGGAGGGAGAATAGTCGCCCTCCTTGATCGGCCGAAGCGTGCATTTCAAAACATCATCGGTAAAGGCCCCCCCTGCGGCCGTCCGCGGGCTACCGTAATGAGGATAGAGCTGACTGCACCTGCCGAGATGATCGAAGACACCGTCTCCCGCAATCCTCTCGCCACTCGTCGCCCAACAAGCGTCCGACACCTCCGATGGCCGGTCCCTCGCGACTTTCTCCGACAACGAGCCAGGCCGCGTATCCGTCGCCATATTGTCGAGCCACTGCCTCATTTGGCGCACGAGATCAAGCTCTCGGCGCGCAGAGAACGAGGTTGCCGGATCGGGATCCAGGTAAATCTCTTGATCGTACGTAGCGCCCCTCGGCAGGATCTGAATGACTTGGTTTGCTGAAGTTCCGTTGGCTGCGGTCAATCTCGCGCGCGTCGCGAATGACTCGAAGCTGTCATGGCCTCCCGCCGCATCGTCCGAATAGGAACGCCAATCGATAATGGGAATCGCACCCAATCCACCTCCTCCCGTCAATATCTGCCCCTGTAGATATGCGCGGCGAATGGCATCCGGATCCCCATCCATCCGGCCGGAGACCCAATTGCCGTCCGCATCATAGCCGCCCATCTGTTCGTTCAGCGAAACAAATTGCTCCGCACCGATCTTCCCTTCCTTGAAAGCAGTGAGACCGTATTGAACTCCCACATTGTCCAACGGACGCCGCGCGAAGCCTGTCTTTGGATCGTGGCCGTAGACATTGATTTCGTTGTCGAACATATCGCAGCGAACTCCGTGGGGTCGGTGCAGGCGGTCGTAGATCATCCCCTCGGGAATGTCGGGAGCGCAATTATGTGGACTGATTCCGATCTCGGGTTGCCGTGCCACCGACCCGCAAGACCGCCAGGTGGCAAACCCGCTGATCGCGGACTTCTGTTCCTCCGTAAATGCCTGCTGCGAGTGGTCGAATGCTCGAGAGAGCAAGGAGCAGTCACCCACGATGGATTGCGCAAAGGTGAGCGCATCGGGATATGAGATGTATGGAATAATGCCGTCAAGAAGGCCGGGATAGTTTTGCGCGATCAAATATAGCTGCATCGCGCCTCCCGAACCGCCCCACCCGATCGTGTGGGTAGGCACCCCGTACCTCTTGATGAAATGCTCTTTCACCATGGACACAGTCTCGGCGGAAACCACGTCATTGGAGTTGTTGAAGAACGTATTGAATGTCGATGTGGCGGTCGCGTACCCTTGGGCGATTAGCGCGTGATCGCTCGCCCAATCATATAGGTTCCCCTGATGGTAGGCAGCACGCAGCCCGCCGCCGAAGATGTACATCAACTGTCCATTCCAGCCGCCTTGGAGCCGATGCCATGGCGTGGGCAGCGGCTCACCGGGTTGGTGAAGAAAGCGAATCTCGTATACCGCGCGATTGATGACGCCAAGTTCGCGGCGCACGATGAAGGGTACTACGCGGCCGTCCGACATCGTTGTCTGTGCTACATCGCTGGGAAGACCGCGACCCGGCTTATACACCTTGAACCCTGCGGGAAGACCGAACGGAATCTTGCCGAACTCCGCACGGAGTAAATTCACCTGTCGATTGATCGGATCGTCGTGCACCGGCTTCGTTGACTTGTAGTAATACTGCACGACGGTTTTGGCATTGCAGTCCGCATCGAGCGCTCTACCCATCCCGTTAAAGACCGTTTGGCATAAAAACGGGGTTTGATGAGCACCGGAAAATATCGGACCGGCCATCGGATAATTGACGATATCGAGCCTTGCTTCGATCTCTCCCCGGACCCGGATCTCGAGGCTGTTGCTTCCGATGTTGAGGCCGCTCAGGAGGGCGAGGACTTTGCCTGTATCCCCCGCCGGGCGGAATGACGTCGTTACGTCACGACCGTCGAGTTGCGCCACCCAGTTGCAACAGTTGGGCGCATCCAATTGCACCAGCACATCGCCGCCGCTGACTGCCTCTGCCCGACTCGACACCACGCGAAGCTCGAATCCACCAGAAGCCGAGCCCGCGACCGCAGCATCGTGGCTATAGGCCAGCGCGGCGAGCGATCCAAGTGAAACACATTGGATGATTTCCCTGAACATGATTACAGCGGTGTATGTCCCGCCGCCGTCTGATAGAGGAAGCGATGTTGTTGAGAACCTGAGAAAATCGACCCCGTTAGCGGATAATTGTCGATCTGGAGCTTCGCCGCGACCCGGCCCGTGACCACGAGCACATTCTTACCGTTCTTGAGCCCGCTTAGGAGAACCAGCAGACCACCGGAGCCTTTCTTCTCAAATAGCGGGCTCACATCACGGCCATTGAGCTCCGCGACCCAAACCTGTCGAGATGGCGCCAGCAACTCGACCAGCGCGTCACCGCCGCTCACCATGTTGGGACGACTCGAGATCACAAGAGCGCCTCCAGAGGATCCGAGTACGCGCACTCATCGAAGGCCAGGATTCCAGCGACTACCCCTATAACACTCACGGCACCAGGACAAAACCTCGATGAGCGCATGCTAGAAAGTTTTAAGGACGTTGACTCCGATCGCCCTCGGCTGAATGTACACGAACGCCGTGCTCGGGAAATAGTCTTGGCCGCCTGTCAGTAGGGCTCGCCTATTCGCAACGTTGTTCGCGAACAGATTGACAGTCCACGATGCCTCGTGAATTCCAGCATGCAAGTCAATTTTTGCGTAGCCAGGAAGCTCTAGACGAGCGGGAGCGCTGACAGATTGAAATTGCCCCTCACGATCGCCCACGTAGCTCAAAGAGCCCCCAACAAAGGGTGTGACTTCATTGATCACGTGGAACGATTGCTCAGCTGAAACGTAGCCAGAGACCCTACTGACGTAGGGGAGCCTGTCGCCTACGCTGGCGGCAGGATCGTACGGGCTAGCGCTCGGAAACGCCTGTGTCATCACCGCGTGATCGTAGGAAATCCAACCCGAGAGTGATAAACCCGATAGCGGGGCCGACCGCAGGGACAGTTCAATTCCTTCGCTTTTCGCCTCACCGGCGTTAGTCTCGTATCCGGTGAAGGTAACCGGGTCATTTAGCGTCACCTGAATATTTTTCCAATTGATGCGATAAACATCGGCATCGATCGAAAGATAGCGATTTAGCAGGTCTCCCTTAATCCCAATCGCATATTCTTCCGTTTTGTCTGGATAGTATTGTTGCGGAATCCCAGGACTTATGTTGTTAAATCCCCCTGCGCGATAACCGGAGGCCGCGCGTGCGTAGACCATCAGGTCGGGTGACAATTTGAATTGGGGACTCGCCGAATATGTGTAAGCGCTCGTGTCGAATTGTTGCTGAGGATAGTAGTAAGGCAACGGGCCAGCCGCATAGGGGTAGGAGTTCAGGCCGGTTTGATACTCATCGAAACCCTGGCTTATCCGACTCTCGCGTGAACCGATCTGTACGTCCAAGCGATCGGTGATGCGATAGGTCCCATTCAAGAAGCCCGCGGACTCTCCGTACGTTGCTAAGTAGGGATTATAAAGAAAAATGCCCACATCTTGTCCAGAGACTGGATTGGTGGCGGTGATGCGTTGTATCGCATCATCCTTTTCATGAGTATAGAAGCCACCGACCATCCAATCAAAGCGTTGCCACAATGTACCGCTGAGCCGAAGCTCTTGTGTCCACCTCTCGGTCAAATGGAGTGTGCGAATCAGAGATCCGCTCACGCCGAATACAGGTAGCGTTTGCGGTAGGTCGGCTGAAAAATCTAGTGCATCGTTGGCTTGCACCTTGTTATAGCCCGTGAGCGATGTCACGTCGATCGCACCTAATTTCCCCTTGATGACCGCGCTATACGCCTGGATTGTCTTGTCGTATTTTCCAGCGCCGGCAATGTAATTTTGATCCCATTGGCCAAGGCCCGGCCCCGTGTTGACCTCAGATGGCGCGTCGGCCCTGATATCTTGAAAGAGCGCGCTGAGCTTGACTGAGAAGTCGGAATCGGGTCGCCACAGCGCAGCGAAGTGGCTGCCGTAAGCCTGTGCTTCGTTGATCCCTTTGATGTTGAGAGTCGCGTTGTCAATGTAGCCCGGATCTTGACGCTCGTAACCGCTAATGCGGAACGCGAGCGTGTCATTAACCGGAACATTAGCGGAGGCCCGGAAGTTGTAGCCGGGCTCGGCACCATTCGTGACCCCACTGGTACCGGCCTCCACGGTGCCTGCCGCCGCGTCGGTAGACGGATCAGTTGTAACGTAGCGAAGAAGACCGCCCAAACTGGCGGCCCCATAAAGCGTGCCTTGGGGACCCCGCAAAACTTCGATGCGTGCCAAATCGCCGGGATCAATGTCCGGAACGACATCGCCTGTCCAACCGGTTGTGCCTCCAAAGGGCACGTCGTCAATCACGATTGCGACGCTGGGATTTCCCGCGCCAGCGCCTATTCCAATACCACGAATTGACGGGGTCTGTTGATTCTGGATGCCCGGCGTAAGATTGAGCCCCGGAACCGTATCGATATAGTCGCGCAATAATATCTGGTCATTTTGCGTGAGCTGTTGCGTATTGATGACTGAAATTGGAATTGGCACGTCCTCCAGCCTTTCTTGCTTTTTCTGCGCTGTGACGATGACTTCTTCCAATTGCTCAGGCTTCTTTTGAGATGCCTGATCAGTTTTCTCTACCGAAGAGGAGCTGGAAGATGTTCCTTGATCCACTTGAGCCAAGCGAAACCGGTCCAGGAATCCCTTCTTGCCCTCCTCTGTCTTCGTATCTCCGTCCGTTGAAGTTGGCGGCTGTACGCTCGGCGTTGCGGGGCCTGCACCCGATGTGTTCGGAGTTGGCGCGTCATTGATCTGAACGATGCTGACTCCGTTATCGTTCAAGTAGCGGTAGGTGAGGCCCGTCCCTTTGAGAATCTGCGTCAGCGCTTCTTGGGGTGTCAAATCTCCCGAGGCACCTTGAGTCCGAAGTGATTTAACTTCGTTTGACTCGTAGACCAACTGAAATCCACGGTCCTTCGCGAGGGTTTGAAGTGCAAGACCCAAATCTTCTGCCGGGATATTCGTGTGTTTCTTAATCGCGGCCTGCGATTCATCTGCGCCGGAGAGTCCAACGAGGATGAGGCACGCTACCGCCACGGCAACACTCATGCGCATGAGAACTCCCCCGCCTCGTAAGAGGCTTGTTCTGGCCGTCGCCGATAGGTGCGACGGTCTCATGCGGAGTAGAGTGCGTTTTTTAAATGTCGATACCCCTTTGTGACAAAAATATTTCTCAGTCATGATGACTGATATAAATCTCAGAATCCGTCTCCTGCAGGGTGATGTCGGGCCGGTCCCGCAAATAGCGAATAAGAAAATCCGGGTCGGTCGAGAAGATACCACTCAATCTCAGCGGATGATCGCTCGAGTCTTGAACGATTAGCTTGCGTGTGCTGTACCGATTGAACTCTTCCGCCACGTCGGTCAAGGGTGCGGACTCGAGTACGAGTTGGTGCTGCGTCCAAGCGGTGGCCGTCGCCACGTTGGTGTGGACGGGCTTGGGTGGCACTTCCCGTGTCAACGTGACCTGCTCGCCGGCTGAGAGATAGACGGGCTGGAGAGTGGCGTTATCAGTGTTGGGAGTTACAGAAATATTTGGACTCGACGAACCTTCGAGCGAAGCCGCCGAACCCAAGTCGTCCATCGTCACGGCAATCCGACCTTCTAGGACCGTCACCACGGTGCCTTGAGGCTTCTGGTACACGTCAAACTGCGTGCCCACCGCGCGCACTTGAGTGCCGTTACTCGCGACGATAAACGGCCGTACGTGATCTTTCGCTACGTGAAAGAGCGCTTGGCCTTCAAGAAGGTCCACGTCGCGTTCGTGGTCGGCAAAGCGCACGCGGATGCGGGAGCGGGAATTCAACTCCACCGTTGATCCATCGGGAAGTTTTAAGGTTCGCTGTTCGCCGACGGCGGTCATATACGTCGGAGCGTGAAAGGATTGAAACCAATAAGTTGCACCCAAGACTAAGCTTACGAAGATGGTTGAAGCAGCAACAGCAAACCGGCGAGACAATAACGTTGCCGCTCGTTTAGTGTCGTCGCCAGACACACGAACAACCTGCTTGTTGGTCGCGTCATCTGTGTAATTGGCGTCGGATAACCGCGCTACCGCGCCTTCCTTCGAGACGCCGGACAGGGGCGGTGAGGTTTTGTCCTCACGCGGCCGCCTTTCCGCTGAAGACGCTTCAAAAGGGACGACATTGCACTCCGCGTGAACCTGGTGCGTGAACGCGTCGATATCGATCTCGCGGCCTGCATCCAGCGCACTCCCCTCATTCCAGATGGCCGCGATCTCCAAATACGCACGCAGATGCTCTGGCGAGCTCCTCACCCAGGTGTCGAAGGCTCGCCGAGCTCCCGAGTCCATATCACCGGTGCGAAACTCCACGAGCCACTCGGCCGCCTCTTCGGAGATTTGAGCATTCAATTTGACGGGCTTATCGTTCATACAGTATCCCTACTCGATGTCCTTCAATCGCTTGCGAAAATGGACGAGCGCCTTGACCAGATACTTCTTGGCCATCGGCCGGGAGATCCCGAGCTTGGCGCTGATTTCGTCCATGGACAGGCCATCGCGCCGGTAGAAGAGGAAGGTCGCCTGGATTTTCGGCGAGAGTTGCCGCAGCGCGTGATCGAGCTCGTTTAGACACTGCTCGGCGCTCACTTCCAAGGCCGGATCCCCTTCCGTCACGGAGCGGAGCTCCGACAGCACTTCGCTCAACTCCACGGACACCCTGCCCGGGGCGGACTTCAAGGTGTGCTGCTGGGCGACGTGATGTGCGATCGTGAAAATGTAGGCTTCCGGTGCGCGGATGGTTTCGTTGCGTATTCCAGCGATCGTGAACAGTCATTCCACGCGATGGTGAACGGTGCGTGGAGGGGCAGCTGGAGATTGCATTTTTACGTCAGGTGTTCACGATCCGTCAAGCGGGCGTGTGAGCGC
>Ga0182024_10000792_pt1 | contig 83034 bp, 73 predicted proteins | sample P32metaG_FD_120480 | JGI IMG/M metagenome (GOLD analysis project Ga0182024, IMG submission 120480) | Permafrost microbial communities from Stordalen Mire, Sweden - P3-2 metaG (Illumina Assembly) | ecosystem: Environmental > Terrestrial > Soil > Wetlands > Permafrost | place: Sweden: Stordalen...
ACCGCCTGAATATCCTTCAGTTCGATTGACGTTTTCGTTTCGATGGTCATGGCTCTGTAGAGTTTAGCATCCTACCCTGTCACGGCCCGGATAGTATACCTTGTTGTGGAGGGATAATTACCCTTTGGGCGGCTTGTTTACTCCGAAGGCACTATCCGGCGTCACAAGATTTTTTTTAATATCCCTCCCTTTAGAATCATATATTTGGCGGGAAATTCCTTTCAAATCTTTGAGTTTAAAGGAGTTATACGTAAAACATTCCGGAATAAGGAGTTAGCTTGTTGGGCTCACTCGCAGGATTTCGGCAGAGGGGCTTGACAGCTGACTGCCTCAACTTCGTGTTTTCAAAGAGCGCCGACTAGTGGGGCTGGGGCGGCCTCGCGGACTGTCTTGCGAGACGATAAGCTCGTACACTGCCCCAATCAGGTGGCTAGTGTCGCACGGATCAGTGGGCATGTCTGTGACGGTGCGCGCCGGCGATTGTGATGAAAAAATAGTGCGTAACACAGCTGACGCACATATGCAGAATCCTGCACAATGGGCCTCGACAGGGCAGCAAAAAGGAAGGCGACGTGAGGCAAACTAAGGTCTGGCAGAATGGTGGGCCGCTGGTGAATCATGCCTGACTCTCTCCACCTCAGCATCGTTTCTTTCGTGGTTATGTGTCTCGCATTTATTATCCTCGGCGAGATGTCCTTCAACGTCAATTCTCTCGCTATCCTCGGATGGTTGCCAGCAATTGTGCGCCAACTCCTGCATCCCACGAAATCGGGAGAGAAGATTAGGGAAACGCCATTTTATACATTTATTGCGTTGGCGGTCGCTGCGGTTCTCGCGGAATTGACCATAACGGGGAATCACGTGTATGCGGCCCTATGTCTGTTCGGTGCATGGCTTTTTACAGCCATCGCCGCAGTGTTTGGTTTTTCGGTTCTATCTAAGATACCGAGAATCGCTTACACCGCAATCACGTGGTCAGCATCCGCAGTCGTCTTTCTTTGGCTTTATTTTGTGACTTGTCCGACGCTGATAGTTTCTCCCCCAGATGTGACATTCAATCATGTGGGGGAACTCTATAGTTTTCGGGTTGAGAACAAGAGCGACCACGATACCTACATGAACTCATTCGTGTTCTATCTCGATTCATCGGCATACTCCACCGATGACTTTGATATTCAGGTGGCTCAAGATTCATTGAAGCCGTTAGCGCAGCAATTGGACGGGGTGGACTACGGGGTGCCAGATATCTTCGGCGAGATAGGATTTGTGCCGGAATCGACTAGTAGGCATTTCTTTCTTTTGCACGTCTATCACCTTGCTCCCCACGAAACACGACAGTTATCCATAAAGCTAAAACAGCACGAGATATCAACCAACCAGACGGTCAATTTGTCTTCAGAAGTGATGTCATCCAGCAACAAAGCGGTGCCTGTCACAAAGGATGGCATCGTTGTATACGTCCCCGCTCTCATCACCCGCCGCCTTGCTTTAACAGGTTTCTTGATTTGTTACCTCAAAGAGGGCGCCCATATCCCATGCGACATGCGTCGCAGCACAAAACCACCGCTCGTCATTCCAGTTGGCTGTATATCGCTGGCCGTTGTCAGCGAGAGAGAGCAAATCCCCAACAAGATATTGGCAGGAAAATGTGACCCATGATTAAACGCTAGGAATATCGAAGGACCACAAGCGACCGAGAACCTTGAACGGGGAATGAAGGCCCGGTTCAAAGTTCTCAGAAACTCAGTTGCAAAGGCTCAGAAAGAGCGGAGGAAATCCGCTTCCCAAGAAAAACCGCGGAGATCGGGCCGCATCCGATAGCCTTTGTGGTGCCGACGTAACGGCGGCCCACCCTGTCGCAAAAGGCGCGACAAGGATGGGGCACCCTCATCGTCGCGCTGCGGACGCTAGCCTAGCACCGGTTCTTTTTTCAAGTCGGCTGCGGCAACCGCGTCGGCGCTTGCTCGTACCTGTCGCGCACGCTCATAGACCTTGCCGTATTCGCGGGCCGACGCTCCCCAGGAAAAATCTCGGCTCATCCCGTTGCGCATTAGGGTCTGCCATGACGAGGGGTCCTGGTAGGCGAGCAGGGCGTGTTTGATAGTCGTGAGTAGCGCTTCGCCGTTGTAGTCGGAGAATTTGAAACCGGTGCCTTTGCCGGTGCGGGCATCCCAAGGTTCGATGGTATCGTCGAGGCCTCCGGTCGCGCGCACGATGGGGACGGTGCCGTATTTCAGGCTGTAGATCTGATTCAGGCCGCAGGGCTCGTAGCGCGAGGGCATGAGGAACATATCCGCTCCGGCTTCAATTTTGTGGGCGATGGCGTTGTCGAATGCTACTTTGGCGGCGATTTTGTTGGGGAATTGTTTATTGAGACGCTGGAACATTTCTTCGTAGAGCTTGTCGCCCGAGCCGAGGACGACCATGATCATCTCTTCGTGGGCGAGGCGGTCCATGATCTGGGCGATGAGATCGAAGCCCTTCTGCGCGGCGAATCTTGAGACGATGCCGATCACCGGCACTTTCGTGTCGACATTGGTGATTCCGAAGGCTTGCAGCAGGTCTTGTTTGCACTTCAGCTTGCCGGACAGATCCTGGGGCGAATATTTTGCCGCGATAAATTTGTCGGTCTGCGGATTCCACTCGTCGTCGTCGACGCCGTTGAGAATACCGGCTACTGTGGCAGCGCGAGTGCGCAGCACGCCTTCTAGGCCGAAGCCATATTCGGTGGTCTGGATCTCCTGACTATATTTCTTGCTGACGGTGGTGACGTAATCGGAGTAGACGAGAGCGCCCTTCAGGAAATTCACCTGGCCGAAAAATTCCATCTTGGAGATGGTGAGCAAATCCCAGGGAAGCATGAGCAGCGGCAAAGTGTCGGGCGGGAAAAGACCCTGGTATCCCATGTTGTGGATGGTGAAAACGGTGGCGACTTCGCGGAAGGCGGGATCTTCGGCGTAGAGCGTGCGCAGCATGACGGGCACGAGGGCAGACTGCCAGTCGTGGCAATGGAAGACGTGGGGCACGCCGAGAACTTTGGAGGCTTCGAGGACGGCGCGAGAGAAGAGGGCAAAGCGTTCGGCGTTATCGGGATAGTCGCCGGCTGTGGTTCCATAGAGCGCGTCGCGATCGAAGTAGGGTGGGTAATCGACGAAATAAAATTTGACGCCGGCGCTCGGGCCGGCGGTGACGACCGAGCAGAAGCGATACTTGTCGTCGAAGGGGACGGTGATGCTGCGCACCACAGTCTGAGGGTCGGTCAGTTTGGTTTGACGATAACGAGGGATGTACACGCTGACCTGGTGCCCGAGAGCGGCGAGAGCACGCGGCAGGGCGCCGACTACGTCGGCTAGTCCGCCAGTTTTAGAAAATGGTACGCACTCGGATGCGGTAAAAGCGATATGCATGATGAAGACGCCTCCTCGGCCAGGACTGGATATGCCTCGGTCACGTTATGATGATGATGGTAGAGACGTGGACGATTTGTAATTTGTGATTTGTAATTGAGAATTTACCCGATAGCGGTTCTTCAATTACAAATTACAAGTCGACTATTACCAATCCACTCCAGTTTAAATGCCGGGAAGAAAGAGGGTCAATGTGCCGAAGGGCGCTGCCGTTCCAGCCAGTCCGCGGAAGCCTAAATTAGGACAGCATTTTCTTTCGAGTGAGGGCGCGGCTCTGCGCATTGTGGAGGCGCTCGGAGATGTCTCGGAAGCGACGGTGCTGGAGATCGGTCCTGGTCGTGGCGCGATCACGGATTTGCTGGCGCGGAGGGCACGGCGATTGATTGCGGTGGAAGTGGATCGCGTGCTCTCGGCGCAGCTGCGGATGAAATTTTCCATGGAGCCGAATGTTGAGATCATCGAAGGCGACATCCTGACGATTGAACTGGACACGGTGTTTGGGGCGAAGCCCGGCAGTTTGCGCACCGGGCTGAATTTTGCGCCGGAGCCGGCGCGTGTGGTTGGCAACCTGCCGTATTACATCACCTCTGATATTCTTTTGCGCCTGCTCGAGTATCACCGTTATTTTTCGACGATTGTGATTATGGTGCAGAAGGAAGTAGCCGACCGGCTGGCGGCTTCGGCGGGAGGCCGCGACTATGGCTTGCTTTCGGCTACGGCGCAGCTTTACGGGCGAGTCGAGCAACTTTTTACGCTTCCGCCGGGAGCGTTTGCTCCGGCGCCGAAAGTGCATTCGAGCGTGGTTCGGATCACGATCAAGCCGCGGCTGGAAGCGTTGCGGGTTTCGGAAGGCGAATTCATTGCGTTTTTGAAATTATGCTTTGGGCAGAAGCGCAAGACACTCTGGAACAATCTTAAGACGGGTTACGATGAGGATAAGCTGCGGGCGGCGCTGGCGAAGAGCGGCGTGAAGCCGGCGATCCGAGCGGAGGCGCTGCCACTGGAGCGTACGGCGGCGTTGTTTCGCGCGCTTGAGGATGGCGAGGTGTAGGGGACCGCATTGTCGTCTTCTTGGGGCGCTCTTTTCAATCGCCGACTTTCGCGGGCGAGGGCGCCCGCTCCACACTAAGAGACACGATTATGACTTCCGCTTTGCGAGCTCCGGCGGTTGCTGGCAGGTTTTATCCGGCACGTCCCGAGGAGTTGATGCGAGACGTCCGTGGATATATTTCCCCACACGCGGGCTCGGTCACTAGCGCTATTGGGTGCGTTGCTCCACACGCCGGTTATATCTATTCTGGCGGGGTTGCGGGCGCTGTTTATTCGGGGCTGGAAATTCCTGAACATTGCATAATTCTGTGTCCGAATCACACGGGCAAAGGACAGGCGCTGGCGGTGATGGCTACTACTACGTGGCAGACTCCGCTGGGCGAAGTTGCGGCGGACGCGGGCGTGGCGACTGAGTTGTTGCGCCGCTTCCCTGCCCTGCGCGAGGACAGCGCGGCGCACCGCAGCGAGCATGCCATCGAAGTTCAGCTTCCTTTTTTGCAGGTGCGACAGCCGCGGTTGAAGATCGTCCCGATTGCTATCGGTACGCGCGACTTTGATGTGCTGCGAGGCCTCGGTGAAGCGCTGGCGGAGGTTATTGGCGATTTGCAAGAGGCTGGCTCGGGGAAAGTGCTCATGGTCGCCTCTAGCGACATGAACCACTACGAGTCGGACGCGATTACGCGGGTCAAGGATCACAAGGCCATCGAAAAAATCTTAGCTATGGATGCGCGCGGGTTGTGGGAGGTGGTGATGAACGAGGACATCTCCATGTGCGGTTTTGGGCCGACAGTTACGATGCTCACCGCAGCGAAACTTTTGGGCGCGACGTCGGCTACGCTGGTGAAGTACGCAACTTCGGGCGAGGTTTCTGGCGATTTTGAGGCAGTGGTGGGGTACGCGGGGATTATTGTGCTGTGAGGGGATTGTAGCGCTGTGAAAAGTGTTACGTTCCACAGAGGAGCTACTTCACTTCTAATCATCAGGCGGAACGGAGGATGTTTAATAGGCGCCGATGCGTAGGTGCTTCGCTCCGCGAACGATGACAAGCCTTATAAATACGAGACGCCCTTAGTGGGGGCGGGCGCCGGCCGCCGCCGGGACTGGGTGCGCCGACATTGCTGGAGCGGCGCTCCTCTCGCCCATTGGACTTGAACCGCTGAAGCCGCTGGTTGCGGGGCCGAGAGTGCGTGCGGGCTGAATCGTTGAAACCGTTACGGGATGGGCGGTCTGATTCATCTTTTTTGCGAAACGATCGAGGTGATTGACGGAGCCTCGCGGCACTCCAAAACCAGCCGAGCCGGGATTGATGGTCAGCCGCTCCGGCGCTCCGTTTGCCGGTTCGAAAGCCGGGCCGCGGCCTACCATTACTGTCTGATGGCCAGTTATGGGCGCCGTGGGGATTAGGGTTTTCGCTGGAGCGTTGACTACCGTCGGATACGCATTCCAGGAATTCCAGTTGCCGGGCTGCCAGACCCATCCGAAACCGGGAGCGAAAGCCCAGTTGCCGTAGTTGTAGGGCATCCATCCCCAGGGATAGCCGGAGACCCACATGTAGCCCATCCCGGGATAGGAGGACCATGCGCCGTCCATGAACGGGCTCCAGCCAGCGCCGATGAAGTAGGGCTGCCACACGTTGCCATAACCGGGGACCTGCATGAAGTTGCCGTAATAGTTCAGGTCGCTCATTCCGTAGGCGTAGGGCGAGGCTAGGCTGGCCGAGCTGGTGGTCGTGGCGTATTGATCGTGATAGTCAGACTGCTGGTGGTCCCAGGCATCGGTGGGTTCAGCTTCGTAATTCTTTGCGATTTTGAATGTGTCTTTCGCGGCGGGATCGCCCGCGGTAAAACTTAAGGTGGCGCTGTGCTTGTCGGCTAGATCGAATTGTCCCGAGGGTCCCGTGGCGCTGACTTTACCTTTGAATACAGCGATGGTCGCGCGGCTCGAGCCGTTGAGCTCGGCGCGGAAATGGGCGGACTGTTCGACGGTTAGCGACTCGCGGGCAAAATTCAGCTGAAACTGGTCGCCGGTCTTCTTGTCGTACGCGTTCTTCAGGTGAAGATTGGCGTACACAGTTCCGGAGACGAGATCGACGGCGTTGAGCTTCTGGCCTTCATCGCCGAGTGATAGATTGGCGAAACTTATTTCGCTGCCGGGCGCGAGGCGGAGAGCGCTGCCATCTTCGAATTCAATTTCGGCGCGTCCATCCTTGCCGGTCTTTATCTTCGTGCCTTCGATCACGGGCAGATTCATAAAGGCCCTGTCGAAGCCGTCGCCGGGAGCGCGTTCGATCTGCACTGTGCCTTGCACATCACTTAAGCGGACGATGCGCGCCTTCGATCCGGCCGAGGCGGGCATTACAAGCACCAGCACGACAAGCGTGGTCGACATTGCCAGTGTTCTTGTTTCGGCGATTCTTCGAATCCACATACATTTCTCCCTGCCCTCTGGCGACGTTTCCCCTAACATTGCGAGCATATGGTCTTTAAGTCAAGCGGAAAACGCTGATTAATGAGCAGTTCGCTCCAGCAGGCGTTGGGCGCGGACTCTGGTTACATTGATGACGCCGGGGTCGGCAATGAGCTGATCGAGGATGGGGCGAATGGCGGAGATTTCAATCAAGTCGTGGGAGCGGGCCATATCGTCCATGTGCTTGAGCTCTTCGTCGAGCGCCAGCTTTTGATAATGGAGATCGTACTGCAGTCGGTGTCCGAATTCGAGCGTGGTGGAGAGACTCTGCATTAGTGCAGTCAGTTCCTGCACTGCGGAATTATTGGTGTAGTTGTAGGTCGATTCGCCGCTGCGTTGCGCGTCTTTGTAAGCTAAGGTTTTTTCCCCCGTGAAGGCCAGATTTTTGTGATGCGAGTCGACGTCTTTTTGAAAGTAGCCGGCCTTCGCCGCCAGCGCGAAAATTGTCTGGCGGGTTTCGGGAAGCAAGGTGAAATCCAAATCAAAGCTGTCGGTGTCGGCGGAGTCGGCGGAGAGACGGCCGCGGGACTGATAATGCGAGGCGCCGTCGGATTGCACGCGAATCGTGTAATGCTCGGGCTGAGAGGCGGGGAAATCCAGGGTGAAGGTGACGACGGCTGGAGGTTCGGTTGGAGTTGGGGGTTGGGTATGCGCGGCGGACGAGAGAACTAATAGCAGGAAGATGATCGGTAATGAACGAGGCATGGGGCGAGGTAATGATTGGGGATTCGGCGGAGAGTGTCAAGGGGAGGATGCTATTCGTGGCTCGCTTCGCATGGGAGATCTATGATTTTCGCGGAGGGCCGAGCTTCGCTCGGCTGGACAGACGAGGGCGTCTGTCCCTACGCGATTCTCTTCGCCGTGAATTTTCCTCTACGCGATTACCTGCACACTTACTTACACACGGCGGTGTAGCCAACGCTGTTGCTGGCGGTAAAGTAGATTTGGCCGGAGATCAAGCCGTTATTATTGATGCCGCCGGCTACGGTGTACTTCGCGCCGGAATACACGATGTTTTCAAAGACGCCATTCTCGTAGATGAAACCGAACGCGTTATCGGCGGAGATACGGTAGCCTACGATGACCCCGGAATTGTTGACTCCGGAGAGGGCGGTTCCGTACTTTTTGCCGGGATCGTTGATGGTGGTGAATTTTCCATTCTGCCAAGCGAAGCCGTTGCTCACGGGGCCACTAACGTAGGAACCTACGACCTCGCCGTTGTCGTTAACAGCCCAGGCATTGGTTATCAGCGCATTTGGATAAGCGATGGAGGTGTATGTTCCGTTCACCAGGATAAACCCCTTGGTGACGGTGGCGCTGGCGCTGTAACTGCCGGAGGCGTTGCCGATCTGGCTGACGTCGAACAGCCAGGTGTTGCCGGCTTTCGGATAATTGACCTCGCTAAACTCGCTGCCTTGCAGAGTGAAGCCGTGCATGTGGCCGGGGTATGCGCTGTCTTCGTAGGAGCCGGCGTTGACTCCGCTGGCGCTGCTGCCATAGAGCCATGTGGCGGAGGATTTCGGAGCGCTGTAGATGGTGAAGGCTCCGCCGGCGGCGCGGCTAAAGGCGACGAATTGCAGCGTTTTGTTGTCGACCAGTTGGCCGACTACGGTGCCGTCGTCGCTGACTCCGTTGATTTCGCTAAATGTATATCCAGTGGGCGCCGCGAAGGTGGAGAAGGAGCAAGAGGCGGTCTGGGCGGCATGGAGCGCCGACGAATACGCGAGCAGGGTGATGATGATGGCCGAAAGGGAGCGAGATTGGAGCATCAGGTCCTCGATTTTTGTCGGCTGCGATCTGTGTGATTCATGGGGGAAGGCAGCGCCAGGATTCTTTGTGTGAATTTGTGAATTTAGGATAGCGCGAGATTGGGTTGAAGTCAGCGGCTGATGCACTAACGAGTGACACATGACGGGGCGGTAGAGGGGCTAGCCCAGCGGTAACTTGACGGAGGGACGCGGGCGCTCCTGATGCTGGCGCTCGCGAGTGGCGGCGGTGTGCAGATGACAGATGGCGATGGCCAGGGCGTCGGCGGCGTCAGCGGGTTCGGGAATTTGATCGAGGTTGAGCAGGCGCGTAACCATTTGCTGGACCTGATGTTTTTCGGCGCGGCCGTAGCCGACGACAGCGGACTTGATGGAGAGCGGCGAATATTCGGCTACTTCGATTCCGGCGGAAGCGGCAGCGAGCATGGCGACTCCGCGGACCTGCCCGAGTTTAAGCGCAGACTTTACGTTGGCGGCGTAGAAAACATCTTCGATGGCGACGCGGTCGGGGCGATGGCGGACGATGAGCTCTTTGAGGCCTATGGAAATATGCGACAGGCGCGTGGGCATGGGGTCACGCGGTGAAACTTTGATGGCTCCGCAGATGACGCAGACTAGCTGATCGTTGTGGCGATCGTCGGAGAGCAGATCGACCACGCCGTAACCGGTGTATTCCGTGCCGCAGTCGATGCCGAGGACGCGCATGGGGGAAGTGTAGCAGGAGCGCTCTGAGCTATCAGCTGTAAGTCCTCAGTTGTCAGCTACCGGTTTTGGTGACCTCATCAGCCTCTCTGAGGCTCGTTTGCTCCCTGTCGCTCGGATGGCGGTAGATGCTCTCGGCTGCCTAACGCAGCGTGATAACCTAATTAGATTCAGGGTCGTATTGGGCCTCACTGCAACTTTAATTTGCTGGCGGGCGAAGTACATCCGCCGCAGGTCCATTCATGGTTGGACAAGAAAGTGTCGGGGAAATTTGAGGGGTAAGCGATGAAAATTGGAATGCTGACAGGCGGCGGCGATTGTCCGGGACTGAATGCGGTTATACGGGCAGTGGTGCGAAAGGGCAGCTTTCACTATGAGGATGATTTTCTCGGCTTCATGGAAGGCTGGCGCGGTTTGCTGGAAGACAAGACGATGGAACTCGACCTCGAGTCGGTGGGAGGCATATTGCCGCGTGGCGGAACGATTCTTCGGACCTCTCGCACCAATCCGGCCAAGCATGAAGGCGGCCTGCAACGCTGTGTCGACAACTTAAAGAAACATGGTTGCGAGGCGCTGATCGCGATCGGCGGCGATGACACTTTGTCGGTAGCGCAGAAGCTTTTTGCCATCGGAGTGAAGGTGATTGGGGTTCCGAAGACAATCGACAATGATTTGTCAGGCACGGATTTCACTTTTGGCTTTGACACGGCCGTCAATATCGCTACCGAGGCCATCGACCGCGTGCATACGACGGCCGAGGCGCATAATCGCGTGATCGTGGTCGAGGTGATGGGGCGTTCGGCGGGCTGGATCGCTACCTATAGCGGCATTGCCGGCGGGGCAGACGTCATATTGATACCGGAGGTTCCTTTCGATATCGATCAGGTGGCCGAACTGATTAAGCAGCGGCATGCGCGGGGCAGATACTTCAGCATCGTGGTCGCTGCCGAGGGCGCGCAGTTTTGCGATGGCAACGAGAAGCATGGTGGCGGGTCGCCCGATGGGCGGGACGAATTCGGGCACGTACGGCTCGGCGGAATTGGCTCATCGTTGGCGAGCGAGATCGAAAAGCGCACCGGTTTTGAAACGCGATCGGTCGTGCTAGGGCACATTCAGCGCGGCGGATCGCCTACTGCCTTCGATCGTGTGCTGGCGACGCGCTACGGATTGGGCGCGATTGATATGGTGCATCGCGGCGAGTTTGGGCAGATGGCGGCGCTGCGCGGCAATAAAATTGTTTCGGTGCCGCTGGCAGAGGCAATTGCCACGAACCGGAAGGTGGATCAGGAGATTCTTGACGCGGCGACGGGCATTCTCGACAAGCTGGATTATAAAGTTGCCAATGTTTCGAGCTAGCGCTGCTTCTCTCTGCGAGAAAGGGCGACCGCACAGTGGTAGCCTCTTAATTTGTGCGTGGTTTTTTGACTCCGTAGTCAAGACCCTGGACTTGGCGCGGCGACCCGCGCGGGATTGGCTTGGCACAGAGCGGGTTTAAGGGCATACTTACTCAACCCTCCCCTAGAAAAGTTGCCATTGCCCGGGGAACGATTCCGATGCCTATGTTTCAGGACGAAACTCATACTGAAAGCCATCTGGAGCGGTCGGCACCGCTGCCGTTGCCAGGCGCGCCGCCGCATCCTGAGGTGCAGCGGAAGCGAATGCTGATCGCGCTCGGAATACTGCTGGCGGCGCTGGTGGCCGTGGTGCTGAAGGATTGGGATTTCTGGTTTCCGCCCAGTGCTGAAGTTCAGGAAGCGGCAGTACGAGGCAAGGTCAGGACTACTCCTGCGATGCCGTCGAGCGCGCCCGCAGCTCCTGCGCGAGAACATAAGACGAGCAAGCCAGCCACGCCCGCAGTCTCAAGCGTCCCGTTCTCGGCTACGACACAGCGCGCGGTGCTGCCGCCTCTGCAGGTGGAAGTGGTCGCCGGAAACCGCCACATCAAAGTGCCTGCGAAGAGCAATGCCATCCATCTGGATGTAGATTCGGGTGCGACGTCCACGGCGTCCGGTGCTGATACATCCGCTTCGAACGGAGCGACTGGCAGCGAAACCTCCAACACAGGAATGGCGCCCGCTGCACCAGGAGCGACCGGCAAGGCCGGTGAACGAGTTCAGCTCTCGCCGCAAACGGCGCAGAGTGTTAGCGTCTCAGTGCCTCCGGATTATCCATTGCTGGCGCGGCAAATGAAGGTGCAGGGCGCGGTCAGCTTGCAGGCTCTGATCTCGCGCGAGGGCTCAATTCAGGAGTTGCAGATTTTGAGTGGGCCGGCGATTTTGGCGGCGGCGGCTCGCGAAGCGGTGAAGCAGTGGCACTTCAAACCTTATCTGCAGAACGGGCAGCCGGTGGAGACGCAGGCTCGCATCACGGTCAACTTCACTATTTCCACAAATTGAAGAGCAAGAGGCAAGAACAACAGCAAGCGGACAGAGCCTGCCCTGAGCGAAGTCGCAGGGAGTGTCCGCTCCAAACAAAACTGCGGGAAATTAAACGGGCGTTCTGGATTCTTTCGAATCGCAGGACGCCCGGGCAGCCCTCCCCCAGAACTGCTCGATTGCTAATCTAGAACGGAGCGGTAAGTCTGCAAATAGCACGCGAGTGCCAAAGTTCCTCCACCGAAGTGCCAGTTGCTAAAATAAACATTACAGCGGCAATAACCCTCAATTCAGGGAAGGCAAAAAAGGCTGTAGCGTCCTGGATTTTGGGGGACCACACCACCATCCTTGTAGATGGCCGACGTTATTCTCAGCGGCGCGCCGGCAGGTCGGACGCCCACCGGACACGTCCCGGGGCCCCAGAATCACAACTCTTATTCTGACAGGGCCATCTTTCCTGGCGGAACCGTCGTGCTGAAGGGCGAGCCTGTAACCAGAGTGAGCGTGCCGCTGTCGATGTTGTAGGTGTAGGCCTCAATCGCGTGCGCCGATTGATTTCCGATAAACAAGAAATTGCCGGCTGGATCGAAGAGAGCAAACAGGCCGCCCCCGGCGAGGTTGAAGGGCGAGCCCGCCACCTCCGTCAGTTGGCCGTTGAGCGGACCGATGCTGAAACACCAGATCGAAGCGCTCGCTTGCGGAGTGACCGCGTAGACAAACCGGTTGAAGGGATCGACCGTGATGGCACTCGGGCCACTGCCTTCAACCGACGCAAAGGGCGATCCGACGATGGATGTCAGCGAACCATTGGAGCCGATATTGAAGCCCGAGATGTTACCTGTGGTGTTGGGCAAGGTGGGATTGGTTGCCGAAGGATTCACAACATAAAGATAAGTATCCCCCGATTCCACCAGCGCGGACGCTCCCGCTCCCGAAAAGAATGGAGAATTGGGCACCTGAGTGAGCACGCCATTGGCAAAAGAAAAGCCGGTGACAGTCCCCAGCCCCGGGTTGGCCACGTAAACAAACTGGCCGGCAAACACCAACTCGGTGGGACTGGCATTGGCGTAAAAGGGAGATCCCTTGACCTCCGTTAAAGCGCCGGACGAGCTATCGATTTGAAAAACAGAAATATTGTCGGAAAGAGAATTTGTAACTAACAGGTAGTTGCCGCTGGGGTCGATGACGGCGGCGTGCGGGCCAGATCCGGCGGGAGTCGGATTCTGATTGAGAGTTAACGTTCCGTCGCCATTGACGTTATAGAGGGAGATGTTGTCGCCGAAGGAATTGGCGGTATAGAGAAACTTTTTCGAGGGCAGCAAGGCCAATCCGGTGGGTGTGGTGCCATCGACGATCGGCGTCTGAGCGCCCAGGGTGATGTAGCCGTGGGCGCCATTGATATTCAGCGAGAGGACGCTGCCATACTGTGGCAGGGTCACATAGGCGACATGGTTGGACGCAGAACGCCCAGGATTGGTCGCGCACGAAAGCGCGATCAGAGTAAGGATGACAACCGGGGCCGCGTCGACGAAGATCCGGCGAAGATGATTTTTACCTACCAGTGCGGCGTGCGCCGCCCGCAAAAAGCTCATGTGGCGAACCAACTCCTCAGTATTCAGGATGAAACGAAAAAGGTCGTGCTGGTTATCATAACGCAAATTTATCGGCTGATCGTGCGATCCGGTCATCGTGCGATCGGAAACCCGCCGCTTCTCGGCCTCCCGAACACCTGATGGTCCTATAACCTGATTGATTCGGATGTGTTCTAATCGAGTTGTACATCCACGTTCCAAATTCGGCGTTCCAGATAAAGATTACTGCGTGATCGACATCCATTGCCACATTTTGCCGGAGGTTGACGACGGGCCTAAGTCGTGGGATGTAGCCGTTGAAATGTGCCGCATGGCGGTGGCCGACGGGATTACCCATACGGTGGCGACGCCGCACGCGAATGATCGCTATGTCTACGATCGCGCGTATCTTTCCGGCCTGCTTAGCGAGTTGCGCGAAAGAATTGGTCCGACGCCACTGCAATTCAGCCTGGGATGCGATTTCCATCTCTCGTTCGAGAACCTGGAACGGGTGTTGGAAAATCCGCATACCTACACGATTGGCGAAACCCACTATCTGCTGATTGAACTAAGTAACTACAGCGTTCCGAATAATCTTTCGGAGTGCATCACCCGGCTGGGAGATCGCGGGCTCACGCCCATCCTCACCCATCCCGAACGGAACCCGATCCTGCAGCAGACGCCGCAGAAGATATTGGAATGGGCGGAGCAGGGTTGCCTGATGCAGATCACGGCGTCGGCACTGACCGGGTTCTGGGGAGAGCGGCCGGAGATTATCGCGCGCTGGCTGCTCGAACGGTCAGCTGTACATGTGCTGGCTTCGGATGCGCATGAGACCAAGCGCCGCATCCCGAATCTTTCTGCGGGGCGCGCGGTGGCGGAGAAGATCGTGGGCGGCGAGTACGCCAACGCATTGGTCGACGGCAACCCCGGCTCGATCGTGGCTGGTCAGCCGATTCCCTATTGCCCGCGGCCCGTGCTCGACTAGACTAGAAGAGTCTCCCGACCGTTATCGAGCGTTTTTCTGCTGCCGCCGTTACAGCACACGAGAGTAGCGCCTACAGTAACCACCCTACTGCGTGATCGGCGCGAAACCTGTAGTCTTCCCGTACATTCTCATTTGGGTAGTAGACGGACCAGCGGAGTTGGGCGGAGGTTCGTTGACACCATGAGATCTACAACGTCGCCACTAAGATAATGGATTTTGTGCGGGCCCAGAAAGGGTTCCGCAGTATGGCGATATTGCTATGAGAGCGGGGGCTGGAGGAAATCCGCGCGGAGCTTGAGCGGCTAATGCTGAAGCAGGTTGACATGCTAAAGAAACAGGCTTTTGTGGGGCTTAGCCAAAAGGAGTCGCGCGAACAGCGTGAACTGCTGAAGCGGATCCGCGAAGTGTCGGCGGATTATGTCGCAGCTTTAAAGAGAAGCGGTGAGTAGTTCTGGCGTGCGGGACGATTGAGATTTTCTTGGCCAGAGTCGTATGGACGGCATCAAAGAGTCGGTTTCAGAAGAATCACCTTGGAAATTGATAAATCCTTGTTGGAAAGGAACAATGTATGGCGGAAAAACACAGTGTGACTCTGCTCGGAACGGTGGAGAAGGTCATTAAACCTGCCGATCCGAACGAACCGGAAAAAGCGCAGATCGCGGTGGAAGGGGCCGACGATCTCTATCGCGAGATTCGTATTGAAAACACTTTGAAGGACGAGAACGGCCGCAAGGTTCGTCTGAAGAAGGGCGCTGAGGTGGACGTTACGGTGGAAGCGGAAGCTCATGCGACCATCCCTGCGCCCGGCCAAGCCTAACCTGCCGTCCAGAATCTCGAGCAGACTACATCCTGTTAAATTACACCTGGATTACGCCGCTTTCTCCGACAGGCGATTCGGGCCCAGTTCGTCGGCTGGGCCATGGATTCCGTAGTTGCGCAGCACGTTGTAGGTGAGGTTTTCGATCTCGGCGATAATACCGTCGCCGCGCTGCCGATGTCGCCTCTCCATAACTCATTACCTGGCTTTTCATGGCCAGCCTCCTTTCGTCGCTCACTTAGTAAGGCGACAAAAACAGGAGGGGAAGTTCACCCGTGGACCAATCTTCAGACGAATTGAAGTGCCTGAATCCGCCTCGAGCGGGCGGCGGTTAGAGCTTAGGAATAGTGCTGTCGGCTGGAGCTGGTTTAGCGGCGGTCTTGGGAGCTGGAGCGGGATCGGGAGCGGGATCACGGCTTGGATCGCGAGTTGTGGCATGCGCCGCACGGGATTGCTTATCCCCCGACGCATTGGTGGCGGTCATCGCGCTTTCAGGATTGAGCAGATGATCCTGACTGGGGCCCAATCCGAGTTTGATCAGCGCGCGCGCGTCGGGAGTGGTCTTCGATTGCCATCCATGATCGGCCTGATAGCGCTGCATAGCGGCTTGCGAGGTGCTATCCCAAGTGCCGGTTGGTTCACCCTGCAGGTAGTGCTCGCGGATCAATGCGGTCTGAATTTCGCGGGCGCGAGACGGATCGATTGCCTGCTGGCCGCGCTTCCCCGCAACCTTTTTACCGCGGGACGTCTTACCCTTTTGAGCTGATGTATGAGACGACGCGTGAGTCGAGCCGCGCGTCGAGCCATGAGCTGTGCTGCTTTTAGCCGCAACGCGTCCGCTATTGGGTTGTTTGGTTTTCGGCGCTGGAGTTGTTGACGCTGGCGCCGGCTTCGATGGCGGAGGTGGCGTATCCGTTCCTGCCACACCAAGCGCGGGCAGAGTCAGGCAAAGTGCGGCGCCAAGGGCCACTTGTTGCCAGCGCCGGATTGGACTCGTCATGCGCATTCTTAAGGGGACTATCGACCATTCTTGTCTCGAACGTCAGATGGTCGCTGGTCGATAGTCGTTGGTCGTTCGAAAACCCGTCGGCCGGCTGCCACAACTCAGCCAACGGACGCCGTCTATTCCCAAAAAAGAACCGGCGAGATCGGCGCACCTTATCGTCCCTTAAACGGGAGCGAAGCGCCAGTCTCGCCGGACTTGTTTTCGGTTACGGAAGTGTACCTGCCAGGAAGATCGTTCCATCCTGAGTTCTCGCGCCGCGCGGACGCACCAGGAAAACAACATCCTGCCCGCTCTTGAGCGATCCCTCGATCTTGAGGAAGTCCTCAGGATTGTTAACGGGCTGCTTGTTCACTTCGAGGATCACGTCGCCGCGATTCAGACCAAGATCTTCGGCGAACGAGCCCTGCTTCACGTCTTGCACCACGACGCCTTTGCCCGCAGCGATGCTGAGGCGATCCGCCAGGTCAGGAGTGATGCTGCGCACCGTTATCCCGAACTTACTGGCTTGGGGCGCTTCCTCATTCTGGTTATCGTCTTCTTCACCGAGCCGCGAAGCGAACAGCTTGGAACGATCGGCGATGGTAACCGTCGCCTCTTGCTTCTTGCCATTGCGAACAAAGGCGAGCTTAGCCTTTGTACCGGGTTTGCGGGAAGCGATATCAGCGACCAGTTCGTCGCCGGTTTTGACCTCCTTGCCATCGACGGAGGTGATGGTGTCGCCGATTTTCAGCCCAGCTTCATCGGCGGGGGTGCCAGAGACTACGTTCGACACGGTGACGCCCGAACCATAAATGTGCGCGATGGCCGGATTCGGCTGCGCTGAAAATTCAATGCCGATCGAGCCACGCGCCACGCGGTGCTCCGGTCCGATTAACTGGTTATAGACCTGGGTCACAGTATTTGACGGCATGGCAAATCCGACGCCCGCGTAAGAGCTGGTTTCGGTGAGGATGGCAGTGTTGATGCCGATCACTTCGCCGGCCATATTGACAAGCGGACCGCCGGAGTTGCCGGGATTGATTGCCGCATCGGTTTGGATGAAGGATTGGAACTGGCGGGCGGGAACAATGTTGCGGCCCTTAGCCGATACGATGCCTGCGGTCACAGTTTCCTGCAAGCCAAAGGGACTGCCAATGGCGAGAACCCAATCGCCGACTTCCATGCCGTCAGAGTTACCGAGTTTCGCGGCCGGCAGAGGATGATCGATGTCGATCTTGATCACAGCTAGATCGGTTTCCTGATCCATGCCGATGAGCCTGGCATCGTGACCGGGGGACGCGGGATTTTCATCCTGCAACTTAACGCGAATGCGATCCGCCTTCTCGACTACGTGGCGGTTGGTGACGATGTAACCCTTGGAGTCGACTATTACGCCCGAACCAAGCGAGCGCTGGCGGATAGTGCCCGCCTCCGGACCATTCTGGCCGCCGAAAAATTTGTCAAAGAAATCCTGGAAGGGCGAGTCATCCCCGCCGTTGTCCTGATCGGGATCGGGCTCGGCGCGCGGATTACCGCGGCGGCGGGCGTGCGGATTCTTAATGGTCGATTCGGTATTGATGTTCACCACGCTCGGCTCAAGCTGCTTGGAAATCTGGGAAAACGCATTGGAAAGTTGCTGCGGAGCGGGAATGGTCAGAGGCGTCGCATCCGACGACTTCTGCCCTTCCTTACCTTTTACTCCCGAGGAAACGACCGTGCCGATCAGAATTCCAACAGCCAGCGTCGCCAGAATCGTAAACGTATAGGCCCAGCGGTTGGCTTTGAGGCGCATCCAAAATGCGCCTTCGCGCGAATCCATTGACTACCTCCTGAATTACCTAAACAACCTATTATACCTTCGTCGCAAGAACGGGTTGGAGCAAAGACCGCTAGAGTAAGTTAGACGCGAAAAACCTCGTTGGCGTTCGGGAATTCGTGGATGAGTTCACGGCTACAGCTTCAACGTCATTAATGCCAGAAATAAGCCGGTATAGCCGGCGATGACCAGCAAGACGACTAGCGCACCAAAGCTCAGGGCGTTGAAGATTCCCCAGGGTTTCTGCACCGCGCCCAGAGCCAGTTTCCACAGACCAACACTACTTAGCACAGCGCACGCGGGAACGACCACGAAGCCGATCGCGCGCCCGTGTGCGATCCGAGGGAAGACGATCAAGAAGGTAATGGCGGGCAGGAAACCCAACGCTGGAACGATGGCTAGTGGCGCACCGATCAGGAAGGCGCGTTCGCGCTCTTTCGATCGGGAGATCGGGCCATTGAATGATCGGGTCATCTAAGGACTAAAAGAATTTTACTCGCCGACGGTATACCGATCATCCGATATGCAATCAGATCCTACTTCGCCTCGTAGACGGTTTTGCCCCCTACTACTGTGCGCAGAACTTTTGTTTGCAAAATTTTAGGCGGCGGGGCAGCAGTGATGTCCTGATCCAGAACTACGAAGTCGGCCAACATGCCGGGCTCCAGTTTGCCTTTTTGCTTTTCGGCGAATTCCGCGAAAGCTGAACCCGTGGTGTAGGCGGCAATGGCCTGCTCTGAATTTATTTTCTGCACCGGATAGTAACTCTTCCTTCCGTCTTCGCTCATGCGCGTCAGCGCCGCATAGATTCCGCGGAATGGCGACACCGGCTCGACGGGATAATCCGTGCCAAAGGCGAGCGTCACTCCGCGGCGCAGGAACTCAGCCCAGGCGTAGGAATGCTCGGCGCGCTTTGGTCCGAGACGCGATTCGGCCCAGTTCATGTCCGTCAGCAGATGGCTCGGTTGCATCGACGCTATAACTTTCAATTCCTTGAAACGCAAAATGTCCTGCGGCGTCGTGACCTGCGCGTGCTCTATGCGCAGCCGATAATCGGAGCCGCCGTCGACCGCCTTCACCTTGGCGTCTTTCGCCGCCTTCTCGGCTTCGGCGTAGGCATCGAGCGCCATCTGTACTCCTTTATCTCCGATAGCGTGAAAGCCGATCTGATACCCAGCCAACACCCGCTCTTTCGTCATGGCGTTGAGTTTGGCGGCGTCGTATTGCGGGATGCCGCTGTTCTTCGGGTCATCACTATAGGGATCGAGCAACGCGGCAGTTTTCGAGCCTAGCGAGCCGTCCATGAAGCCTTTGAGCATTCCTGTGTGGAGCATATTGTCGGAGGCGGGATGAGAGTCGCGCTTGCGATTAAGCTCTTCGATCGAATCGTCAAAGGGCAGCCATTCCGAAATTCTCGTGCTTAGTTTTCCGTCATGCTCAATCTCTTCGTAAATCTGAAAGTCTTCCCACTGCGAAAAATCCTGCGCCGAGGTGATGCCGTGGCTCGCGAGCTCGGCGAGCGCGAGTTCGATGGCCTGTCGCCGCTTCTCATGGGTGGGCTTGGGAATGACCGCGTTCACAGCCGCTTGCGCTTTCTCGCGCAGAATGCCGGTAGGAGTGCCGGATTCATCGCGATCGATCTTTCCGCCGTCCGGATCGCGCGTGGCCACAGTGATGCTGGCCAGTTGCAGGGCGCGCGTATTGGCTACACCGATGTGTCCGTCGACGCGCTCCAGGTAAACGGGATGACCGCCGCTGACTTCATCCACATCCCAGCGCGAAGGGAGAGCCTTGACCGGCCACAGAGTTTCGTCCCAGCCCTCCCCGATGATCCACTCTCCCGGCTCGGCTTTTTCGACCTTCGCTAGTATGCGATCGCGGAATTCGTCGAGTGTCTTCACCCCTACTAAATCGACGTTCATCTTCTCGAGGCCGGCGCTGGCGAGGTGCATGTGGGCGTCGTTGAAACCCGGCATCACGAAGTGACCATCGAGATCGACGATCTTCGTCTCTGGCCCCTTGAATTTCATGACCTCGTCGCGGGCGCCGACCGCGAGGATGCGGTCTCCCGCCAAGGCCAGGGCCTCGGAGCGCTTGCCTGATCCGAGGGACGCGGCGGGATCCACCACTCCGGTGTAAATGTTGCCGTGAATAAAGATCACGTCCGCTTTCGGTTTCCCGCCAGGTGCAGCAGGGGTGCTTTGCGCGGGCGCGCCGGTCTGCGCCGAAACAGCGGCGGCAACGGCCAGCCACAGAATTGCGATTCGCTTCATCATTCTCCGATTCCAGCCAGTGTCAGCATTGTAAGCAGAATGCGCCTCAATCCAAGCTCTCTTCCATTGCAGTCGAACCATTCTTGCAACGTGTGCGCGCCGCCACCGGAGCCGCCTCCGCCAATAGCGATGGCCTCTCGGCCGAGCGACAAGGGGATGTTGGCGTCGGTGGAAGCGCGCTGCACCTGCGCTGTATTGCCCAGTTGCGCGTCAACGGCGCGAATCACCCTGAGCAAGCGAGCATCGGCCGCCAATTCACCCGCAGGACGATTGCCGATCTCGACCACTTCGCTCTGCACGACTTGCGGCTTGCGGGTGGACTGTTGCGCGGCTCCGCGATTTTCGGCGACGAGGGCCTGATCCAGCGCAACCCGCAGAGCCCGCTCCAGCCGATCGATTTCGGACATAGAAGTCGAACGGAGATCGACCCTCATGCTGGCCGACTCTGGAATCGAGTTCACGGAAGTACCGCCGCGCACCACGCCGACATTGAAAGTTGTTTTGGGCGAAGCTGGTACAGGAGTACGGCTGAAAGCCTCGATGGCCCGCGCGAGCGCAATAATCGGACTAGGGGCGCCAAAGTCGCTCCAGGAATGGCCGCCGGGGCCGCGCACGATAACTTCGAAGCGGCGGCTACCGAGGGCCTCGGCGACAATCGTGTCCGCTCCAGCGCCGTCCACGATTACGTTGTAAGCAATCGAATCGCGCCAGCGCGGGGTGCCGAAAACGTGACGCATGCCGCGCAAGTCGCCTTCGCCTTCTTCGCCGACATTGCCGATGAAAAGAAATGGCAGCGCGTGTGAAATCTTCGCGCTTCCGAGGATGCTGGCGACGGCCAACATCGCGGCGATGCCGGCGCCGTTGTCGGAAACTCCGGGGCCGTATAAGCGGCTGCTCTCCTGCCTGATATGCAACGGCGTGGCAGCTGGAAAAACTGTATCTATATGGGCGCTGAGGGCTACGAAACGGCGGCCGTAGCCGGGGCGAATGCCAAAAACATTGCCGACTTCGTCTACCTGCACGTCGATGAGGCCGAGCTCGCGAAAACGGTCGGCCAGCCACACGGCGCGCGCGGCTTCCCCGAAAGGTGGCGCGGCAATCCGCGTGGCCTCCATCTGCCAGAGCGCAAACTGAGATTCCTGGGAGCGGAAGCGCTCAAACGCGGCTCGAACCTCCAAAGAGCCGGCGAGCCGCGCCACTTCTTCCGGCAACGGGGGATAAGAATCAGGGGCTGCCACTTGCGGAATAAACTCCACGCTTCGGCTATCTTACAACGTACAGGCGAAAACGTCGGCTGAAGGCGGCTATCTGCAGCACCTTTGGTCAAATCGCCCGATTTACAGGCAACCGCTGAATTTTATGGAAACGTTGGCGAGCTTTCCAACATCCAATGCGTGCACGTAAAACGGTTGGGAACGCGCTGCGCAAATGAAAGCGGTTTTGATTTCTGCTACCATTCCGATCCACCCGTACCCTCTGCGTAAGAGCGCATTAGGAGATTCGCCATGACTATCTCCCAGAATAAGATTTTGAAAATCGCCGGCATTGTCGTTGCCGCCTTGATCGTGATTGCGGTCGCAATCCCGCTTTTTGTGAACGTCAATAATTACCGGCCGCAGATTGAATCGAGTCTCAGCTCCACTCTTGGACGGCCGGTGAAGGTCGGCAACCTGAGCCTTAGCATTCTGACGGGAAGCCTCGAGGCCGATCAGCTTTCCATCGCCGACGATCCCAAGTTCAGCAGTTCGCCATTCATCCAGGCGAAAACGCTGAAAGTTGGGGTGGAGTTGCTGCCGCTCATTTTCAGCAAAAGCCTTGATGTTACCCACCTCAAGATCGAACAACCACAGATCAGCTTGCTGCGCGATCGAGACGGCATCTGGAATTTCTCTTCGCTGGGAAATCACGCGGGACAATCAGCGGCGACGCAGAATACTTCGACCGGCGCGCCGTCGGCGAACGCGAACATCAGCGTTGACAAGCTCGACGTGACGGATGGAACGGTCACGCTCGGCTCGACCACGGGTAAACGCAAGCCAATCGTCTATGACAAAGTCACAGTTGCAATGCGCAATTTTTCCTTTACCAGTTCGTTTCCGGTAACGGCTTCGATCGAACTACCGGGCGGCGGGAGCGTCAAAGTCGCTGGCACCGCCGGGCCGATTAACTCCACCGACACTTCTCTGACGCCGGTGCAGGCCAAGGTGACGCTGCGCAAACTCGACCTGTCGCAGTCGGCTCTGGTTGACCCGTCATTGGGCGCTGCGGGCTCGGCGGATTTTGACGGCTCAGTCACTTCCGACGGCAACATCGCGAAGGCCAATGGCACTTTGAAAGCCACGTCGTTGAAAATCGTGCCTAAGGGCTCGCCAGCCACCGTGCCTGTACAGGTGGTATTCAGCGTCGAGCACGATTTGAAGCAGGTCAGCGGCAAAGTGCTGCAGGCCGATGTCACGATCGGCAAGGCATTGGCGAAGTTGACCGGCACTTATGATATGCACGGCGAAACCACGGCGATCCATACCAAGCTCGTTGGGCAGGGCATGCCGGTGGACGATCTTGAAGGCGTCCTGCCCGCTGTGGGCGTGGTTTTGCCGTCGGGCTCAAAGCTCAAGGGCGGAACGGTTTCGGTGGAACTCGATTCCAATGGTCCGCTCGACAAACTGGTCTCGACCGGCTGGGTCAAGATGAGCAACAGCGAGTTGACGGGATTCAACCTCGGCTCGAAGCTGTCGGCGCTTAGTTCGCTCACTGGCAAGCAAGTGGGAACGGGGAATGATACGAAGATCGAGAACCTGAGTTCGGACGTGCGCAACTCGAACGATGGCACACGCCTCGACAAGATCGATGTGGTGCTCCCATCGCTCGGAACGATGACCGGAGCGGGCACCATCAGTCCGAGCAATGCGCTCGACTTCAAAATGATTGCCAACTTGTCGGGCGTGGGCGCTGGACTTTCGAAAACGCTGGGCGCTGGATCGGGCGGCATTCCGGTGGACGTCGGCGGCACCACTTCGAATCCGACCTTCCTCCCCGATATGAAAGGAGTGGCCAGCGGGAAAGTAAAGGAACTGGTAAAGGGCGGTAAGAGTTTGGGCGGCTTAGGCGGGCTGCTGGGAAAGAAGCCGAACTAGAACGCATGCTCTAAGACGTGAGCTAATGAGCTTTGTCGCCTCCGCATGCCCCAGCGGCATTTGTGATCGACGAAACTTTAGCGGACGCTGCGGAGCGCCGTCTCCACCGCATGCGATTCGAGCGCCTGCATGCCGTTCAGAATAGCGGAGATTACATTTTCGTCGCCCACCACAGTGTTGATCATTACGTAATAAAGGGCGCGGGTCGGCCAATCGGCGTTGAAGTAATGTTTGATGTAGGCGATCCGTTCCCGGTCGACATTGTCGACGAGATCTTCGGCCTCTTCATGGCTCCTGCCAAGAGCGACCAGCCGGCGAATTTTTTCATCCCTCGGCGCATAAGTAAAAACCCGAAAAGTATCTTCACGATCGCGCAGGAAAAACGGGCCCCCGCGTCCCACAACCACCGCATTCCCTTCCTCCGCAATGTTGCGCATGATCTCCTCCACCATGGTCATCATGCGATCCGTATCAAAGGCGCGAGAATTGGCGATGGCCATTCCGCGCTCGTAACTTCCGCGCCAAAACGCTTTCGCTAAACGATAGAGGCGTCCGTCGACCCGCTCATCGCAGAGCGCAACCGCTGATTCCCCCACCTGCGCGCGCCTGGCAATCTCGCTCGTCAGTTGTTGGTCCCAGAGCTTCCAGCCCAACCGGCGCGCCAGTTCGCAGGCGATGCCTCCGCCGCCACTACCGAATTCGCGCTCTACGGCGATGATGCGAAACATGCGAACCTCCTTTCAGCGTCGTCCCACAATCTCCACTAGTGAACTACCATCCCCGCAGCCTTCGCTTTCTTGATCAAGAACACGCACGGGATCAAACAAGCGATTACGATTCCAAGCACCCAGAAATTGTCGATGTAGGCGAGCATAGTCGCTTGTCGAATCACGTTTCCCTGCAGCATCGCGTAGGCATGCTGCTGTGCTGAACTGCCTCCCGAGCCCGGACCGGCGTCTGAAAAAATACCCGTCATTCCGCGCAACGCAGACTGGAAGCGCAGGTTTGCCGGGTTCAGCGTCTCGACCAATTGCCCCTGATGAACCTGCGCGCGGCGAGCTAGACCTGTGGTGACGAAAGAAATCCCTACGCTGCCGCCAATATTTCTAGCGAGATTCATCAAGCCCGACGCCGCGTTATTCTTGTCGCGCGGCAGTCCCGAATACGCGGCAGTATTGATGGGCACGAACAGAAAGGCGAGCCCAAGCGCCTGATAGACTCGCGCCATCATCACCGTGTGAAAATCCACGCCCAAGTCGAACGACGTCATATGAAAGAGCGAAAACGAGAGCATCGACAGACCAAACAGCATGAGGTATCGCGGGCTGTAGCGAGAAAGCAGTAACCCGACAATCGGCATGGCCACCATGATGGTGAAACCGCCCGGCATGAGCGCCAATCCGGACCGTGCGGCAGTATATCCAAGCATGGTCTGCATGAACAGGGGTAATAAAAGCGTGCTTCCGAGCAGGGCGAAGCCAAGCATGAACATCAGGAAGTTTGACGTCGCAAAAGACCGGTTGCGAAATAAATGCAAATCGATAATGGGATCTTTATGGTGCCACTCCCAGAAGATGACGAAAATCAGCGAGGCCGCCGAGATCACGGTCAGCCACAGAATGAAGGGCGATTCAAACCAGTCGTCACGCTGGCCTTTGTCGAGGACGACCTGGAGGGTTCCGAGGCCGAGCGCGACGAAACCAAGCCCTGTGTAGTCGATACGCGTTTCACTCAACTGGCGGCGCTTGAAGTAAGGAGGATCCTGGATGAGCCGGGACGTCAGCAAGAGCGAAATAATTCCAACGGGGATGTTGATGAAGAAAATCCAGCGCCAGGTGAAATTGTCGGTAATCCAACCCCCAAGCGTCGGTCCAATCGCCGGCGCCATGACCACGGCGATGCCGTAGACCGCGAATGCCATGCCACGCTTGGCGGGAGGAAAAGTATCGGCGAGGATGGCCTGCTCGCTCGGCTGCAATCCTCCGCCACCCGCGCCTTGAAGGACGCGAAAGAAGATGAGCATTCCGAGGTTGGGCGCGAGTCCGCAGAGAAACGAACTGATGGTGAAGAGGGCGACACAGCCCATGTAGAAATGCTTGCGGCCGACGATCGAAGAGAGCCATCCGCTTAATGGCAGCACGATCGCATTCGACACTAGATAAGAGGTCAGGATCCACGTGCTCTCGTCCTGCCCGGCGGAAAGACTGCCGGCGATATGCGGCAGCGCTACGTTGGCGATGCTAGTATCGAGCACCTCCATGAATGTGGCGAGCGTGACGGTGAGCGCGATGATCCAAGGATTAATCGCGGGACGCCATTCGGCGGCCTCGTTCATGGTGATGGCGGCAGCGCCCATTATTAATTAGCTCTACTTAATCCACACCTTCGGAAGCACCGACATTCCCGGACGCAATTCGTGATTTTTAATCTCGCCCTTATCAAACACAATCTTCACCGGGATGCGCTGCACTACCTTCACATAGTTGCCGGTGGCGTTTTCGGGCGGCAAGAGGCTGAAGCGTTCTCCACTGGCACCGGCGAGCGAATCGACGTGACCGTTATATTTCTTGCCGGTGGCGTCGACGGAGATCTCGGCCGCCTGGCCGGGCCTGACGTTTCTAAGTTGCGTCTCTTTGAAGTTCGCGGTAACCCAGATGTCGCTTTCATCAAGCGGAATGATCATCATCATCACCTGGCCGGGTTGGACGTTCTGCCCAACCTCGACCGTGCGATTGCTAACCGCTCCGCTGACGGGCGCGGTGATCTTCGTGTATTGCAGGTTCAGCTCGGCCTGATCCAACGCCGCTTTTTTTTGATTGGCCACAGCCTGGGCGGACTCCGCGCGCGCGCGGATAAACCTCATTTGTTGCGGGGCGTTGCCGGCATTGCGGAGGTCGGCGTTGGCCTGCTCCAGCTTGCTTTGGGCTTGCTTGATCTGCGCCGCAAGAGCGTCGGCATTGGCGCGAGCCGCTTGCAGAGCTGCCGCCGCAGACTGGGAACTGTCGACCGCCTGATCGTATTGCTGTTCTGAGATTTCCTGTTTGTCGATAAGAATCTTGTAGCGGGCGAGATCGTTCTGCGCTTTAGTATTGTTCGCGTCCGCCTGCGCGACCTGCGACTTGGCGGCTTCGAACTGCTGGCGGGCGGCGGCGATTCCGGCTTGCGCCATGGAGACTCCAGCCTGCGCGCCGCTTACCTGGCTCGAGGTGCTCACGTTGGTGATGGGTACATTAATGCCCGCAGCGGACGCTTGGGCCTGAGCATCGGCGTATTCGGCGCGCGCCTGGTCAACCGCGACCTGGTAATCCGCAGCGTCGATCTCCACCAGCACAGTTCCCTTCTCTACATATTGGTTATCTTCTACGTTGAGCTTGATGACGTGGCCGCTCACGCGCGCGCTGACTGCGTTCACGTGACCGTCGATCTGCGCGTCATCGGTCGATTCGTAGCTTCCTAGATAACGCCACAGGAAGAAAACCGCGACCAGAAGAACCAGTCCGGCGATGATCAGTCCCCACTTTGTCCGCGGGCTGTTCAAGAAAGCGGAGCGGCGCTGATAGCGGGCTTCGCTGTCCGGAGAAGCCTGTGGTGGCTGGCCTTGCGAAGACGGAGTCGGCTGGCCTTGCGGCGACCGCGTTTCCGTCTGCGGATTGGGCTCGGCCACGACGCTGTTCGATTGCTCCATAATCTACTTCCCTTTCGACAAGTATTCGCGAACGCCCTCTTCGGCGCGTCCAAGGGCGCGGGCAAATGAAACCTTGGCCAAATTATGCATATACAAACTTGAAATGAAATTTTCGTGTGCACTTGCCAGCGCTTCTTGCGCCTGCACTACCTCGAGATTGTCGGTGACACCCGCGGAAAAGCGATCCTGCGATTGGGCGAGCGCCTGCTCGGCTAGATTGACCGAACTCTGCGCGACCTCGACCTGATCGCTTGACGACTTAAGGTCGAGCAACGCGTTGCGGATATCCTGATCGATTTGAGCGCGTGTGTCGGCCATCTGGGCCTGCGCCTGCCGCAAGCTGGCTTCCGCCTTCAAGACATCGCCGTGAACTTTTCCACCCTGAAAGATCGGAATATTCAGCGTGCCGAAGAGGGCGTAAGTAGGCAACACGCCGCCGGGCGTGGGGCCGATTTCGCCAAAATTCGCCGCCACATCGAGCGACGGATAGTAGCCGGCCGTGGCGGCGCTGAGTTCCAATTGCGCCGCGACCAGTCGGTCGTGCGCCGCTTTGTAATCGGAGCGGAAAGAATAGGCTCGCTGCACGCTCGTTTCCAGGTCAGGTATAGGAAACGCCTGATAAGGACTCTTATCGGCCAATTCAAATTCCTGTCGAGTCGCTAATCCAATAATGCGCGCCAGCGAAATTTTCTGTTTCGCGTAATCGCTCGTGGCCGCGATCAGTTGCTGCTGGCGCGTCTGGTATTCAACCTGGGCGCGGAGCGTATCAATCGCCGGAGCGACTCCCGCTTGCTGTTGCGCGACCGCCTTGTTGTAGAGCGCCTTCGCTGTCTGCACTTGCGCTTGTGCAGTTTCCACGCGGGCTGCGCCCGCGATCGCCTGAAGGTAGGCGTTGCCGGTAGCCAGTACGACCAGATCGCGCGCGTCTTTTAAATTGTATTGGGCTACGCCTTCGCCGATGACCGAGGATCGGTATTTCTGGATCGACTTCCAATCGAACACGCGCTGCGTCGCCGAGGCGCGAACGTCAAAGTAGGAAAAAGGCCCGATCACCGGTGGGAGATTAACGCCCTTGAAGAGTGAGCCGCTGAATCCCAACGCCTGAAGGCTCACTTTTTGCCTGACCTCCTGCACGTCACCATTAATGTTGGGCAGCAGGTCGCTGAGCTTTTGCCATTTCTCGCCTCGCGCTTCGACCGTGTTGTACTCCGACAAAAGTCCGGCGAGATTCTGGCGCAACGCCCGCTCGATCGCATCGCTGAAAGTCAGTTGAAGAACGCCGGGGGTGGGCTTCTCCTCCGGCACGCTTCCAAAAACTGGGTTCTGAGCTGAGGTTTGAACTTGTGAGGGCACAAACTGAGGAGCCTGAACTGGCGCCGCTGACATGGAGCTGCCGCCTGAATCCGAGCTCGAATTGGACGGTGGAGTGGAGGGACTGGACGATGGAGCTTGGCCGTAAAGCGCCACTGCAAAAATCGTTAGGCACCCGAGCAAAAGGATGATTTGCAAAGCGGACACGCAGGAGCGCATCGGACGGCGGGCAGGGCGGTTTGCGGAAGACATGAAGCCTGCGTTCTCTCCTCTACTAGACAAAAATTGTAAGCCCTTTGGATTCCTTTTCGCGCGCAAGCGATGCAAATTGTTGAAATAACTTGTGATCGCGGCGGAGTAACCTGTCCCGTCGCTGGTGAACGCACGAGCCGGGATGACTTTGGTCATCTTGTGTAACCCTGCTCCCAAAGGTCACTCTATAAGTCGAGTCAAGCACTTGCCCCCGATCGGTAACCCCCACAAGGAGCACCGCGAATGAGCGAACAAGCGAAGGTACCGGCCCAAGGCTCGGACTGGACTCGTCTGCTCACCGATCCCGACCTCGTCAGCCATCTCGGTAAACTCTTGCAGACCTACCGCGAAGTGCCCGCCGAACAGCGCGAAACGGCCTTGCTGCAGGCGATGCGCGAGATTAAAGACGCTGCCATAAAGGATCGCGAAGCCCGAGAGCATACTCCCGTGGCTGCAAACCCGGCGCCGCCGGCCGCGCTTCCCCGCCCTGAGCCCATTCAAATAACGCCGCCGTTCGAACCCGACCTGTTTACGCCGATTCTGCAATCCGATCGGCGCCGCTTTCAGCGCATCAAGTGCTATGTCGCAGTCGAGATTCACATTGAAGGCGTCTATGAGCCGGTGTGGGGCAATCTGGCGAATGTCGGCCGCGGAGGCTGCCTGGTCGAGACCGCCAGCGCCGTGCCTCCGGCCAAGGCTCTGGAGATCGGCTTGTGGGTAGCGAACGGCAAGGTCTGGGTGAAAGGCGTCATCATCAGCGGCGTCGCGACGCGGAGCGCGCCCTCTTTTGGCGTACGCGTGAAGTTCTCCGAAGAAGAGCTCTCCGGCAAGGAACACCTGCGCGAGTTCCTAAAGTTCGTCGAGAACACGGCCCGTAAATCACAGAGTGGCAAGGCCTATGTGGCACTATTAAAGGATTAAGCCGCGCCCCCTTCGACTAAGCCCAGGCCAGCAACTTTTCTCGCAGGGCGGGTTCATTCTAAATGAGACTCAGCATGCCATCGCCCGCGCGCCGACGCCGCTTCCTCGTGGCAGCCGTTCTACTCGCGGCCGCCGCCATCACCGCGCAGACCGCCCTCGGCCGCAAGAAAGACAAACCTGATGCGGCGTCTCCTCTGGACGATCGGAAGCGCGCTGTCCACGCGCTCAATCGCCTGACCTTCGGCCCGCGCCCCGGCGACGTAGAGCGAGTCCGCCGGATGGGCGTCGACAAGTGGATCGACCTGCAACTCCATCCTGAAAAAATTAATGACTCTGCCTTGGATGCCAAGCTCGCGGCATTTCGCACGCTGCGCATGGATACCAACCAGATCATAGAGAATTTTCCGCCTGAGCCGATGATCAGGCAGGTCGCGGATGGCAAAGCCCGGCTGCCCAGCGATCCCATGCAGCGCATCGTTTATCAGGCGCAGCTCCAGCGCCTGGATGACAAAAAAGAAAAGAAAGAAGAAGCCAAGGGGGGCGGGGCTGAAGCAAGAAACGCATCGGTCAGGAAAACCTCTTGCGTAGACATGACTTGTCCCGCCTCGATGAATGGTGATGCCGCACCAACTGCCGACGCCGTCGAGACGCGCCGCCGCGAAGCCCGCCGCCGCGACAATCTCAAGACGCAAGAACTCGCCGACCTCCCTCCCGACGATCGCATGAAGGAAATCATGGCCATGTCGCCCGAGGACCAGATCGTCCTAGCCGCCACGCGCGGCCCCAAGGCCGACGCCTTGCTCGAAGGCTTGAATCCGCGGCAGAAAGAGACCGTGGAGGCGCTCAACAATCCCGAGCAGGTAGTCGTCAACGAATTGACGCAAGCCAAGCTCTTGCGCGCGATCTATAGTGAACGCCAACTCGACGAAGTGATGACCGACTTCTGGATCAATCACTTCAACGTTTTCATCAACAAAGGCGCCGATCGCTATCTAGTGACGAGTTATGAACGCGATGCGATTCGTCCGCACGTGCTCGGAAAATTCGAGGATTTACTGGTCGCGACCGCCAAAAGTCCGGCGATGATGTTCTACCTCGACAACTGGCTGAGCGTTGGGCCGGATTCAGAAAAGGCGCTCGGCATTGCGCCCAATTCGCGCGGCCATGGCAATCATCCGCAGGCTCGCCCGAATGGCAAGCGCAAGCAGGCCGTTGGACTCAACGAAAATTATGGCCGCGAGTTGATGGAGTTGCACACGCTCAGCGTCAACGGCGGCTACACGCAAAAAGATGTCACCGAGGTCGCGAAAGTCTTCACCGGCTGGACGATTGATCCACCGCAAAAAGACAGCGGATTCCGCTTCGACCCGCGCATGCACGAGCCCGGAACAAAGATCGTTCTCGGCCATCGCATCAAGGAAAAAGGCGAAAAGGAAGGGCTCGAAGTACTGCACCTGCTCGCGCGCAATCCCAACACCGCGCATTTCATCTCGCAAAAGCTGGCCATACGATTCGTCAGCGACGATCCTCCGCCAGCCCTCGTCGATCGCATGGCCAGGACTTACCTGAAAAAAAATGGCGACATTCGCGAGGTGCTGCGCGCGATGTTCAAGTCGCCCGAGTTTTGGGCGCCCGAAGATTACCGCGCCAAAGTAAAGACGCCGCTTGAATTCGTAGTCTCAGCCGTGCGCGCTAGCGGAGCGAATGTCGAAGATACACGCGCTCTCGTCGGCACGCTCAACAATATGGGCATGATGCCTTACGCGATGCTGCCGCCCACCGGGTATTCCATGAAAGCCGCGGTCTGGGTCAACTCGTCCGCTCTCTTGGGACGAATGAATTTCGCGCTCGGCTTAGCGGCGGGAAAGATACGCGGCGTCAAAGTCGACGCTGCCGGCTTGGCCGGAGGAGCGCTGCCCGCAGCCACTTCGTCAGTAGCTTCGTCCGGAACTATGGCAAGTGCATCGACGGACACTTCTACGAAATTGAACGACGCGCAGCAAGTATCGGCATTGTTAGAAAATTCGCTGTTGGCAGGCGACGTCTCAAAGCAGACCCACGATACCATCTGCAAGCAATTGGAGGATCCGAAGATCAGCCAGCGGCGTTTGGATGACCCCAAGCGTCCGCCCAACGTGGCCGCAATAGCAGGATTGATTTTTGGCTCGCCGGAATTTCAGAGGAGGTAAGCTGTCAGTTGTCAGTTATCAGAATTCCGTTAGGGCCTTAACTGATGGCTGATAGCTGAAAGCTGGTTTATCTATGTCCATCACTCGACGCATTTTCCTACGCAATGGCGCATTGGCAGTGGTCGGCACGACCGCGCTGCCCAGCTTTCTCGCTCGCGCGGCCTTCGGCGCGGCCGATCCCGGCATTCGCAACAAGCGTCTGGTCGTCATCTTTCAGCGTGGAGCGGCCGACGGGCTCAACATCGTCGTGCCTCACGGCGAGCCGAGTTACTACGCGATGCGGCCGACGATTAATATTCCGAAGAAATCGGTGCTCGATCTGGACGGCTTCTTCGGATTGCATCCTGCGATGTCATCGTTTCAGCCGCTATGGAAACAGAAGCACCTCGCCATCGTGCACGCCACCGGATCGCCCGACCCAACGCGCTCGCACTTCGACGCGCAAGATTTTATGGAATCCGGGACACCCGGTGTGAAGGTGACCGACGATGGCTGGTTGAATAGAACGCTGCGCGATCTTCCGCCCGATCAATCTGCGTTCCGCGCCATTGCGCTTGGCCCGTCTCTGCCGCGCATTCTCTCCGGCAAAGAGCCAGCGCTTGCCATCAATAATCTGAACGATTTTTCGGTAGGCGGGAAAAATCCCAACGCGGCGGCAAACACCTTCGAAGCCATGTACGACCACTCAGTTGATGCGGTGCTGCACGGTACTGGAGAGGAAACGTTCGACGCCGTCAAGATGCTGAAGGCAGCCGATCCTGCTCACTACACGCCGGCAGCAAATGCCAATTATCCCAAGGGCCGCTTCGGCGATAGCCTGAAACAACTCGCGCAAATGATCAAAGCCAACCTCGGAGTGCAAGTCGCCTTCGCCGATATCGGAGGCTGGGACCATCACGTCAACGAAGGCAGCACGCAGGGACAAATTGCCAACGTGCTCGGCGATTTTTCGCAATCGATTGCAGCATTCTGGACCGACCTCGGCGATCTCGGAGAAGACACCGTAGTCGTAACCATGTCCGAATTCGGCCGCACCGCGCGTGAAAATGGCAACCGCGGAACCGACCATGGCCATGCCAACGTGATGTTCGTGATCGGCGGTCCGGTGAAAGGTGGCCGAGTCTATGGCCGCTGGCCGGGCCTGGATCAGTCGCAGCTCTACGAGGGGCGCGATCTGGCGGTGACCACAGACTTCAGGCTGGTGCTCAGCGAAGTCGTCTCGCGCTATCTCGGCAATAAGGATCTGAAAGAAGTGTTTCCGGGTTTCGAAGGACAAGCGGATCAGTTTGTAAAACTGCTAGGGTAGGTGAGAGGTCATTGCAGAGGTCAAAGGTCAGATTGCAGAGTTAAGAACTTCGTTTTCACCTCTGCAATCTAACCGCTAACCTCTGACCTTTCCCGCATTACTCAGCGTTCGCGCCACCGGCGCCAGCACCCTCTCAATTTCCTCCCGCAGCCAGCGATTTGCGGGATCATTCTCTACACTCTCATGCCAATACAGGTGCGCTTCGAGACGCGGCGCGGGGAGCGGGAAGGGATAGACACGGTACATCGGCCCCGCACTCGCCGAGTTCGTATTGAGCAATTGTGCGTGGCGCTCGGGCAAAGTCAGCAGCATATCGGTGTTGCTGACGACCAGACAAGCAGTGTGGTTGTGCTGGCTGCGCAGAAACACCTGGCGGCGAAGGCCGCGGCGGCTGAGTTCGATGTCGATCAGGCTGGGACCTTGACGCCGCGAAGAGACTTGTATGTGGCGCTGCGCGAGATAAGCGTCGAGGTCAAGCTTATCTTTCTTCTTGAACGCCGGGTGACCGGGGCGGGCGACCACCACGAATGCTTCGTTCAAGAGCCACTTGTGGCGAATGCGATCGCTCACCGTCATCGGAATTTCGATCGCCAGATCGACCGATCCGCTGGCCAGTTCTGTCTCTATATCACGGCGCTTGATTCTAGAGGTGGTGATCGACATTCCCGGAGAAGCATCCTTCAGCCGCCGCAACAACGATGGAAGAATCAGCCCTTCGGCATATTCCCACAACGACAGATTAAAATTCCTGCGTGTATCTTCCGGAACGAAGTTGCGGCTCTGGCTAAGGTTTGTCTCGAGAATCTGCAGTGCCTGTCGCACCTGATCAATCATGTTACGGGTGAAGGGAGTCGGTACCATGTGCGCACCCTGGCGGACGAAGAGCGGATCTTGCAGGAGATCGCGCAGCCTCTTTAACGCGTGGCTGATTGCCGGTTGCGTAAGGTTGAGCTGCTGGCCGGCGCGAGTGATGTTGCCCTCGCGATAGATGGCCTCGAGCACCACAAACAAGTTCAGGTCGACCTGACTTAAATGCACGCCGCATATATTACAGGATTCACAAGATTCATTAGGAGAATTCTGGCGTAGTGGCTACGCTAGCAACTGCGCACACTCGCCTTTCGTATCAGGGTATCGCTTTAGCGATACCGCAAGTTCGCCAGAATCAGACGCCCCTTTAAGGGGCTGTGCGCCAGAGCCCGATTTTTTCAGCATGCTAAGCCGCTGAGGTGAGTCTCCACTCACGAAAGTGGTCTATGGATTTTTCCCTGTCGACGAAAGCTCAGAGCTACGTCGAACGCCTCAAGGCGTTCATGCAGGAGCACGTCTTGCCTGCGGAACCCGAGTATCAAGCACAAGTGCAAAATTCTCCCGACTGGAAAAACTGGAAACAGCCTGCGGTGATGGAGGTTCTGAAGAAGAAGGCGCGGGCCGCGGGCCTGTGGAATCTCTTCCTCCCTGACGGCGATTACGGCACCGGCCTCACCAACGTCGAATATGCGCCGCTGGCGGAGATTACTGGGCGATCCTCGATTGCTCCCGAAGTCTTCAATTGCAATGCTCCTGACACCGGCAACATGGAAGTGCTGTTGAAGTATGGTTCGGCGGCGCAAAAAGAACGCTGGCTCAAACCGCTGCTGGCGGGCGAAATTCGCTCGGCGTTCTGCATGACCGAACCCGGCGTCGCTTCTTCGGATGCCACGAACATGCAGGCTACCGCGGTCATCGAAGGGAGTCACGTCGTTCTCAACGGCCTGAAGTGGTGGAGTTCGGGAATCGGGCATCCGCATTGCCGTGTGCTGATCTTCATGGGCATCACCGAGCCGTTTGCGGCGAAGCATCGGCGTCATTCGATGGTGCTGGTGCTGCGTGATGCTCCGGGGGTTGAGATCGTGCGCATGGTTCCGGTGTTTGGCTCTTATGATTCGCCCTTCGGTCATGGGGAAGTGCGTTTCACCAATGTGCGCGTGCCCGTAGACAACATCATTGCCGGACCTGGGCGCGGATTCGAAATTGCGCAAGGCCGGCTTGGGCCGGGGCGAATTCATCACTGCATGAGAACTCTGGGAGCGGCCGAACGCGCCCTTGAACTTTTATGCCAGCGCTCGCTGCAGAGAGTAGCTTTCGGCAAACCGCTGGCTGAACTCGGCGGCAATGTTGATGTGATTGCCAATGCGCGCATCATGCTCGAGCAGGCGCGCCTGCTTACTCTGAAGGCCGCCTGGATGCTCGACGAAGTCGGCGCGAAAGGCGCGCGCAGCGAAATTTCCCAGATCAAAGTTGCGGTCCCGAACATCGCCTTGCAGATTATCGATCAGGCAATTCAGATGCACGGAGCTGCTGGCGTCTCGCCCGATTTTCCGCTCGCCGATATGTTTGCCACGATTCGCACCCTGCGGATTGCCGACGGTCCCGATGAAGTGCATCGGGCGTTGATTGCCAAGCTGGAGTTGGCGAAGTATCGGGACTGAGGGCTAACTGTAGGGGGCAGGTCACAGGTGTCAGGTGACAGGCGCAAGTCTCAGTCTTGCGGGGGCTCGTTTCAGCCCGAGACGTGACCCCGTCCTATCGGAATACGAGGTTAGTCGTCGATGGCCTTAGAACGGGTTGACTTGGGGAAAATGAATCTTCAGCTTATAGCAAAGGAAGAGAATGAGGATCGCGCCCACTGTGGAAAAAATGAGGCCGGCGGGATGATATCGTTCATTTGTCGGGCGCGAAAACATGTGCGTAACGGCGCCGCCCATGATCGAGCCAATGATGCCGAGCACGATCGTCCAGAAGATCGTCATATGTACGTGCATCACCGATTTTGCGATAACCCCCGAGATTAGCCCAATGAGAACATACCAGACTAAGTGAAACATACTTTTTCTCCAGCGTTCGCCCGGATTCGCTTGCTGCTCGCCCATATTGGCAAGCAGCAAGCGGCACCCGAGACTGTAGTTCCCAAGATCAGCCAGGGCAAATCTACAGCTCACTTCTGGGCGTTGTTCTCCACGACCAGAGACCCTTCATTCCGAAAAAGGTGGCTATCGATCGTGATCCTTGCCTAGTTCATGGACTTTGTAGTGCTGTTTAAAGTGGCCGTTGTCGCCATATTCCCAAACGTCGCCACTGCGGGTATCGAAGAACGCGTGGTTACCCCCGGTACCATACGAGAATTGGACACCGCTGTAGGATCCGTCCGCCATGGCGGCCTGAGGTTGAAGGATTGGTTGCAATACCATCACCGCAAGAAGCAAAGCGACGAGTGTGAGGATAATCTTCGTGTAAAGGTCAATGCGCATGTGAGGCCTCCAATGTATTGTTTCCGCTGATTTCTTGAGCGCAGATTATTTATAAGGCACCGAAGGGTTGCTGACTGAGCAATATTGCACACCTTGTTGTTATCCGCAGCAGAGCGATTTTGAATCGGTATATGTGAAAGTTCTATGAATGATGAAGAGGGTGGGATTCGATGATTCTTGTCTTCCCAGCGCTGAAACGCTGGCCAAGGTTGGCGCCTCTCCGGGGCTGGAAGGTCATGCGACTCCGCTATGGCTGCGCACGGCCCCGCCGATACATATCAAAACGTACGTATATTTTTGCAGCTACAAATGTTCCACGTGGAACATTTGTACATACAAAGCGCGTCAGAACGAGAAGCGCACCCCCAGTTGCACCTGCCTCTTGGGGAATGCCGAGGTGAAGGCCAATGGGGTGCTTGATGAGACTATGCCTCCTCCGGCCAGGGCTGTGCCGGGTTTGATTCCTTTCACGTTGAAGGTGGTGAAGCCGGGCTCGAAGCCGAACAGGGGGCTGACTTCATTGTTTACGCTGGCGTAGTTGGTGCGGTTCGGGATGTTGAAGCCTTCGGCGACGAACTGGATGTTCGACTTCTCGCCTAGCTTGTGAGCCCAGGTGAGGCGCATGTCGAAGTCGATGTAGTCGGGGCCCAGGCCGGTGTCGCGGGCGGCTCCTATGGGGCGCTCGTTGGTGATGTGATTGTTGCCGTTGACTTCGCCTCCGGCCAGCAGGTTGAAGGGATGCCCGCTGTGGGCTTCGAAGATGGGAGAGAGTTGGAAGCCGGACAGATAATTCTGTCTCCAGGGGCTGTTAATTACTCCCGCAATAACTAACTTATGACGCTGATCGAATTCGGAGAGGCTGCGATCTAGGTTCAGGTTGGTGGGATCTTGCGGTCCGTAATCGGTGTTGTAGTCGGTCGAGGTGTCGAAGGCTTTGCTGTAGGTGTAATTGCCGAACAGCGTAAACTGGTCACTGAAGCGCTTTTTGACCTCGATGATGCCGCCTTCGTAAACAGCGTAAGCCCCGGAGGTGTATTGGTTGTTCTGGACGATCAGCGGATTGTAAACGCACGGGTCGACATTGGGGACAGGCTGGCAGGGATAAACCGGAACTCCCCCAACCTGCGGAACTTCGGTGCCGCCCAGCGGGTCGGCAGCCGGGCTCGTGTTCCAGTTGCGATAGGAAACCGTCTGGCCATTGGCCAACTTTACCGTGCTGAAGGGCGCCGGTATCAGCCCACCGCCTGGCGTTGTCACCAGATTGGTGTCGATGGCGACTGGGAGTCTCTGGGTGTGAGTGTAGATTCCGCTGAGAGAGATGGAGAAGCCGGTTCCGATCTCACGCTCGATGCCGAAGGAGGCCTGCTGCGCTATCGGAGGACGATAGCCGGGCTGGTTCACGAAAATAACCTGCAGTGGAGAGAGCGGGCCGCTGTTGGTTACGTCGATGCCGAAGGGTTGGGCACCCGCAAATGGGCCAGCCACTGCGGCTGGCGTGACGCATGCGTTATTGCCGGCGGTGGGAGTGGTGCACTGAATCAATCCCTCGGCGAAGAGGGTTTGGAAAATGGTGGCCGAGCCGGCTATGCCGAGTGCCGGAACCCCACTTATGCCGTCGGCGTGGATGGAGATTTCGCGTTTGCACGGGTTAGTGGTGGTGCCGGGAATGATAGTGGTGCCGAACTGCGAGACACCGCAGATCGCGGTGACGTTTGCGACTTGGCCGGCGCTGGTGCTGTTCTCGACGGCGGCGCGCCCCGCGCCTACTACGCCGAGGCTCAGGTCGACGTCGGGAATCTGCGCGTCGACGGGTCCGTAGAAAATTCCGTAGCCACCGCGGATCACAGTCTTGTGATCTTTAAAGGGGTCCCAGGCGAACGAAACGCGGGGGCCGAAATCTTTCTTATAGGTAGTTAGCGGTGCGAACTGAGTGTCGAGTTCCCAGCGCAGACCGTAATTCAGGGTGAAGTTCGACGTCATCTTCCAGGAATCCTGGCCGTAGAAGGCGGTCAGGGGGCGGGCGTAATAGCCGTAGGTGGGATCTCCGAAGCCCTGCTGGTAAATTTCAGGGAGGCCCAATCCTGCCCCTTGCAATGAGTTGAGTGTGGCTCCTGCGAGCTGCGGACTGAGCGCGACCCCGGGGAGCGCACCGAAGACCCAGCGGCCAGGGAAGAAGGTGTGCGACTCGGTGTGGTTACCTCGGAGCAGTTCGTAGCCTCCGAACTTGAAGGTGTGATGGCCGCGGATGATCGTGAAATTGTCGGCGAATTCGTAGCGGCGCAGGACGGTGATGTTGGGGAGGAAGATATTGGTGCCGATATTATTGATGAACCCTGGAATCTGGAGGCCGGCTTGGGCGGGCTCGTTTGGAATTACGTTGAAGCTGTTGTAATCCCACTGCACGCGGGCCTCGTTCTGGGCGCGCGGACCGATTTGGTGATACCAGGCTGCCTGAAAATTGTTGTCGTAGGTATGGATGGAACTACCTGCGGAGTACGCGGTGAGCGACTGCACATCGGGCGACTCTTCAAGGTCGTGGCCGTAGCGGTAGGTCAAAGAAAGATCGTTGCTCGCGTCGAAGTGGTGATCGAGGCGAGTGGATGCCAGATATTCGCGGGTATTGTAAGCGAAGACTCCGCCTTGGGATTCAAACTGGGTGACGAGGTAGGCATTGAGCGCGGTTTGGCCCGCCGTTACGAACGGGTTCGACGGGGAAGTCGGGCTTATCGACAGAAGACCCTGGAGGGCGTAAGCGCACTCGGGCCCAGGCAAATCTGGAAGTCCGGCGAGGCAAGCCACGGGGGTCGGGTTGGTTGCTAGGGCCGTGATAATCGCCTGCTGCGCAAACCTCGGATCAGTTTGTGGAAACGGATTGCTGGTTGCAGTGGCGGAGGGGCCGGCGAAAATTGAACTGTCGGTGAGAATAGGAACGGAATTCTGCGAGTTCTGCCGCAGGCCTTCGAAAGAAGCGAAGAAGAAAGTTTTGTCTTTCGAAATGGGGAAGCCCATGTTGCCGCCGTATTGCTGTCGGCTGAGCGAATTCTTAATCGGATCGCCAACGGAAGTAGTGTTGAAATTCGAGTAGGTGGGGTCATTCGCCAAAGCTGAGCTGAAGGCGAATGGGTCGCGGGCATCGAGCGCGTCATTGCGGAAAAATCCATAGAGCGTGCCGTGCACATCATTGCCGCCGGACTTGGTAACGATGTTGATGGAAGCGCCGGTGGCGGCTCCGAGGTCGGCGCCGTAGTTACTGCGATTGATTTGAAATTCCTGGACGTCATCCTGGTTGACGGTGAGGCGGACGCCGCCGCTGTCGCCGGAAGTTTCGCCGCCGTCGATGGTGATACTGTTGCCGCGGCCGTTGCTGCCATAAAAGGACAGGCCGCTTTGCGGCGTTTGCTTGACTCGGAAATCCTGATCGCCTGCGAGACGGGTTGAGTCGGAGACTCCGGGCGCGAGCAAGGTAAAGGTGAGGTAATCGCGGCGATCGATGGGCAGGTCGGCAATGTATTGCTGGCTGATGGTGTCGGCCTGGCTGCCGCGTTCGGTTTCGACGATGGGCGGCTGATCATTGATCTCGACGACGGTCGTAACTTTGGAGAGGCTGAGCTTGAAATCGGAAATAACGGTCTGACCTACGGCGACGATCACGTTTTTTCGAATCTCGGTGGCGAAGCCCGACATTTCCACGCTGACGTCGTAGGTCGCGGGGGAAAGTCCGGCGACACGGAATTGACCGGTGCTATCGGTCATCGTGTTGCGCTTGAGGCCGGTCTGAGTATCGACTACGCTGACGGTCGCTTTAAGCACGACGCTGCCGGCGGAATCGGTGACGGTACCCGTGATCTCACCGGAGGTTCCTACGCCTTGCGCAACGGCGAGTAGAGTGCCGAGCAAGAGGCACGCGAAGATGCATGCGATTCGGCGCATCGTGGAATCGATGGATGCTTGCTTACTGGAGCGATCAATTCTCGAGGAATTGCTTTTCCAGGAAAGAGCAGTGCGGCGCGAAACAGCGCGAAGGTCGAAAGTGCTTTGTTGAGAACTCATATTCTCCCTGCCTCACAAGGCTTGCGTCACGGCAAATTGGGACGGCGGCATTCTACCAGTATTCGACACAGGTTCTTCCGACGTTTTGATCTTACGGTCAGAATATTGTCGCGTTTTGGTTTTGTGTTGGACCCAGTGAATGAGACGAAAAAAACTCCCCACACTCCTGCCGCTTCAGGGCGCCGACTTCTCATGATGGGCGGGAGCGTATCTGTGTTCGCGTAATTCATCAAATGAATTATTTTGATGATGAAGTATGCCCGTGGAGAATGTTTGCGTTAATTCCAGTAAACACGGGTCGAGCGCAGCGAACGGTTGGAAATTTTGCTGTTAGCTGACTGGGTTCTCGTTCGAGTTGGAGAAAAGAAATTCCAGAATTGCGCGCTGAGCGGCTTCGGTCTGATCGGTGGTAAAGAGATGACTCGCGTGGTTGAGCAGGACCAATTTTGCGTTGGGGATACGCTCGGCGATTAATTTTCCATTAGCGGGAGGCACGAGGGCATCGGACGTGCCGTGAATGACTAGCGTAGGCGATTTGACTTCACCGAGCCGACTGTAGCTTTCCCACGCCAGAATTGCCTGCAACTGGGCCATGTAGCCTGCCTGGGTTGTGAGGCAGCGGCGGCGCAAGATGATATCTTCTTCAACTTTATCGCGTGGCGTGGCCGCGTCGTAGATGTAGGGGAGGATAGCTTCGCGAGATTGCTCGAAGGTCATTCCGCGCGCGAAGAGGATGTCGATAACTTTTCCTTCGGCGCGAACCGCGGATGGCCCGCCGGGCGAGGTGCAGCCGAGGATCAGCGCGCCCGTTCTTTCAGGATATTGCAGCGCGAATTCCTGAGCGATCATGCCACCCATCGACACGCCGAAAACGTGAGCGCGGGAAACGCCGGCGGCATCGAGAACGGCGGCCGTGTCCGAGGCCATAGTGGCGATTGAATAAGGGCCGGGAGGGACGTCACTTGATCCGACACCTCGATTGTCGAGCGCGATGGTGCGGAAGTGTTGCGAGAGGACTGGGCGCGTGCGATGCCACAGGGCTGAGGAATAGCCGAGGCCCATAATCAGGAGGAGGGGAGTTCCCTGCCCTTGTTCATCCCAGTAAATCTTGGCGGATTGATTGTTGATGAATGGCATTCGGGGGCGTATCCCTTAACTTACCTTCAGCATTAGCTTGCTGTTGTTCTCGCCTTTGAAAAGCTTGAGCAACGTTTCGGGAAAAGTTTCCAGGCCTTCGACGATATCTTCGCGTGATTTGAGTTTGCCGGCGGCCATCCAAGCGGCCATTTCCGCTCCGGCTTGGGGGTAGCGATCGACGTAGTCCATTACCAGCATGCCCTTCATCGAGGCGCGATTGATTAGGAGAGACATGTAGTTGCTTGGGCCAGCGACGGGGGCGGTGCTGCAGTATTGCGAGATTGCTCCGCAGATGACGATTCGGGCGCCGCGCGCGAGGTTGGCGAGCGCAGCCTCCAGAATCGAGCCGCCGACGTTGTCGTAATAGACATCGATGCCCTTGGGACAATGTTGCCGGAGGGAGCGTCTGACGTCTTCGGATTTGTAATCGATAGCGGCATCGAAGCCGAGGTCTTCGACGATATAGCGGCACTTCTCGGGGCCCCCGGCGATGCCGACGACGTGGCAGTTTTTGATTTTGGCGATTTGGCCGACGATGGTGCCGACGGCCCCAGCTGCGGCGGAGACGACGACTGTTTCTCCGGGCTTGGGCTGGCCGGTGTCGAGGAGTCCGAAATATGCGGTCATGCCGGTCATGCCGAGGACGCTTAGATATTTGGGTAGAGGGAGGATTCTTGCGTCGATCTTTCGGACGCCGGTGCCGTCGGTGAGCGCGTATTCCTGGACGCCGAACAATCCGGAGACGTGATCGCCCACGGCGAAGCGCGGATTGCGCGAGGCGGTGACGACGCCGAGGCCGAGGGCGCGCATGACTTCTCCGATGGCGACGGGCGCGACATAAGACCGCACTTCGTTGACCCAACCGCGCATGGCGGGATCGAGCGAGATGTACAGCACTTGAACCTGGAACTCGCCGTCTTTCGGCTCGTCGGCGGGCTCTTCGACGTAGGTCCAATCGGTGCGCTTGGGCATGCCTACGGGACGCGCGGCGAGAAGGAATTTGTGATTGGTGAGGGGCATGGTGACTCCTTATATGTCGTAACTTCCTGGTAATTCCACGACTCAGACTGTGTAGCGTTCGTTGGCGAGCAGGCGCCCTGCGATCTGGCGGCGCAGTGCGATGGCGTTCACGGGATCGTGAGCTGCATAATCACGCAAGCGCGACAGATTGCGGCGCAGTTCGTCGGCATCGGAGCTGCCGCTAAGCACCGTTCTCGATGCTTGTTCGATGCGGGCGATGGCATCGCGCAGGTAGACAGCGGTAGCATCGGCGGCATTTGCCCCGGCGCCGGCGGCTGCAAGTTTGCGGCTGCGCAAGAGTGCCGACTCCATCGCGAAGACTTCCATGATGATGTCGGAGAGATTCATGATGATCTCTTGTTGCTGCTCGATCTTGTCGGCGTATTTTCCGTGCGCGATTCCAATGGTGAGCAAGGCGATTTTTTTGGCGCTGTGGACGAGATTCATTTCCGCGTCGTTTGTGAGCGCGGGCTGCGGCGGGGTTTGATTGAGGACGGCGCAGGCTGCTTCGAACAGCGGCAAAAGGCCGCGGGACGCTCGTTTCAGCGGCATGCCGGTGATGACCAGGCGATTGATTTCGCTGGTGCCTTCGAAGAGGCGGTTGATGCGCGAATCGCGATAGGCGCGCTCGACGGCATAATCGTGATGGTATCCGTAGCCGCCGTGGATTTGAACACCTTCATCGACGACATAGTCGAGCATTTCGGAGGCATAGACTTTGACCATCGAGCACTCGGCGGCAAACTCTTCGATGGCCTTGAGTTCCTGGTTGGGATCGCCGGTTGCTGCGCCGTGCATTTGATTTTCAATCAGTCCTACGACGCGCCAGGTCATCGACTCGGCTGCGAAAATGCGGATGGCCATTTCGGCGAGCTTGTGTTGAATGGCGCCGAAGTCGGCGATGGACGCGCCGAAAGCCTTGCGCTGCTTGGCATATTTCAGGCTGATGGCGAGGACGTTTTTCGCTGCGCCTACGCTGGCGGGGCCGAGTTTGAGGCGGCCGATGTTGAGAATGTTGAATGCGATGACGTGACCGCGGCCAATTTCTCCGAGGACGTTTTCTATTGGGACGGCGACGTTGTCGAAATAAACGGCGGTGGTGGAACTGCCGGTGATGCCCATCTTGTGCTCTTCCGCGCCGCTGCTCACGCCGGGGAAGGCGCGCTCAACGAGGAAGGCGGTGAACTTTTCTCCGCCGACCTTAGCGAAGACGGTGAAGAGATCGGCGGCGCCGCCGTTGGTGATCCACATTTTCTGGCCGTTGAGGATGTAATGTTTCCCGTCGGGCGAGAGGTCGGCGCGAGTGCGCGCGGATAGCGCATCGGAGCCGGCGAGAGGCTCGGTGAGCGCATAGGCGGCGAGCATTTCGACTTTTGCGAGCTTCGGCAGATATTTCCGCTTCTGCTGATCGTTGCCGAAGTAGACGAGGGGCAGCGTGCCGATACCGGTGTGAGCGGAGTGCCAGCCTCCATAGGAACCGTCGCGGCCCAAGCGCTCTGATGTGACCATGAGCGAGGGCAGATCCATGGCCATGCCGCCGTATTCTTCGGGGATGGTCATGGCAGTGAGGCCGAGATCGACGGACTTGCGCAGTACGCTGAGTGCGAGGCCGGGCTTTTTTTCGCGGATCGCGGGGAGGTTGGGCTCGACTTCGTTGGCCCAGAATTCGTCGACCATCTGGCCGACGGCGAGATGTTCGTCGGTCAGATCTTCGAGCGTGAAAATATCCTGGGGCGCCGAATCTTCGAGCAGAAACGCGGTGCCTTTGGTTGTCTTGCGCGGGGTATCTGTTAGTGTGGTCATGAAATATTCCTATGCCGCCTTTTGAAATTGAGAATCTGAAATCTTTGAAACAGTACGAAGGGCGCGAGTTTCCCGCGACCGACTGGTTTGTTGTCAGCGAGGATCGCATCCAGAAATTTTCGGAAGTCACCGAGGATTTTCAGTGGATTCATATGGATGACGAACGGGCGCGGCGTGAGTCTCCATTTGGGGGCGCAATTGCTCAGGGCTTTCTCACGCTTTCGCTGCTGAGTTACTGGGTGAAACAGGCGATCCAGATACGAACGGGCGTCGCCATGACGGTCAATTATGGACTGAATAAGGTGCGGTTTCCTTTGCCGGTGCGTTCGGGATCGAGGGTGCGCGCTGGCGTGACTTTGCTTTCGGCGAAGGAGTCGGCGCGATTTATTGACGTGGTCTTCCTTATACGCATGGAAAGCCAGGGCGTTGACGGTAAGCCTTCCACTAAGCCCTGCTGCGTTGCCGAATGGCTGGTTCGCTATTATGCGAAGTGAGCGGCAATTCATATCGTCTCGCTTTCGGCGGTGAGCCAGGAGGCGCGCATTAGAGTGTGAATTCTCTGCGGCAGCACGGCGAAACGCTCGTCTTGCGTCAATCCCTGCGCGTAGCGATAGTAGATTTGCTGAATGATGACGGCCACTTTGAAACGTGCAAAGCCCAGATAGAAAATCATGTCGCCGGGATCGCGGCCGGTGGCGGCGGCGTAACGCTCGACTAACTGGGCGCGAGTCAGGGTGCCGGGAAGCGTGGTGGGCGCGCTGCGAATTTCCTTGAAATCTTCGGGGTCTTGAGGGTTAGTCCAGTAGGCGAGCGCTGTTCCGAGGTCGGTGAGCGGGTCGCCAATGGTGCACATCTCCCAATCGAGGACACCAGCGATTTTTGTCGGGTCATTGGGATCGAGGACGAGGTTGTCGTATTTGTAGTCGTTGTGGATTAGCGCCGATTCATGGGTTGCGGGCATGCGGGCGGTGAGCCATGGAGAGATGCGTTCGACTTCGGGCAGGTCGTGCGTTTTCGAATTGTGGTAGCGCTCGATCCAGCCTTTGACCTGGCGTTCGAGATAGCCTTGCGGCTTGCCTAGATCGGCGAGGCCGGTTGCGGCGTAATCGAGCGTATGCAGACGCGCTAGATTGTCGATGAATACTTCACTCAGGCGGCACGCGGTCTCCGGCGGAAAAGGCATGCCAGGAGGGGGATCGCGGCGGATGATCAATCCGCGAATCGGCTCCATCAAATAGAAGGGTGCGTTGAGGATCGACGGATCGTCGCAGTAGAGGAGCGCTTTCGGCGCAAGCGGATAGGCAGTGTGGAGTTTCGAGAGCACGCGAAATTCGCGGGCCATGTCATGCGCGGAGCGCACTTTGCTGCCGAAAGGTGGGCGACGCAGGACGAGTTCGCGGTTGCCGAGACGCAGCAAGTAGGTCAGATTGGAATGGCCGCCGGGAAATTGCTCGACTGTAATTGGGCCGGCGTCGCCGAGGCGATCTTGCAGAAAGGGTTGCAGGCGGGCGATGTCGAGCTCTTCGCCTGCTCTTACTGTTCCGGCTTGATCTCTGAGTACCACCATATTGCAGTTCCTGTTACCTACCGATACGTCAGTAGGCCGTCGCCATCGAGATGCGGATGCGCGTTGAAAGTGCTCAGGGTGAAGCGTTCGCCTGACGCTAGAAATTCGCTGAAGGAAGCGTTGCGCGACATCCAGGTCATTTGCAGCGCGTCTTCGGGGGAAAGATGCAGGGCGCGGCGCATGGCCGCGCCGATCGGGCCCGCCGACGTGAAGGCTACTGCGGTTGCCGATGGTGGAGTGTCGCGTATTACTTGCGCCAAGCCTCGCTCGACGCGCAGACAAAAATCGTTCCATGATTCGACATTCGCTGCGGTGATTTCTCCCGCGACCCACGTGCTGATCACGGCTTCGAACAATTGTTGAAAAGTCTTGCGGCGGTCAGCGTGGTCGAGTGCTGCTTCGAATTCGCGGCGCATTTCTCGGATCTCGGGATTGTCGTGAAGCAGTTGGGGAAGGCATTCGCGCAGTACCGCCTCAGCTTGATATTCGTCGAATTCGTTCATGACCTTTGGCTCTCGAAAAGCAATGCCAGCGCTGCGATAGGCTTCACCTACGATGCGGGCCGTCTCGCGTTGCCGCGCGCGCGGGCCGGAATAGACAGCGTCAAAAACCACGCCCCGTTGCGACCAAAACTGGCCGAGCAATCCGGATTGCGCTTCGCCGTTCGCGCAGAGCTTGTCATAGTCGTCAGCGAGAAAAGATGCTTGGCCATGGCGTACCAGGATGATTTGGCTCATGCGCGAAGAGCAATCTCTGGGGCGGCCTGCGACTCTTTGTCGAAATCGGCAAACGTCTTACCAGACTGCGCGAGGCGCTTCAGCAGCGGAGCGGGCGCCCAGAGCTCTCCATGCTGCCGATGAAAGTCGCAAATGCGCTCATAGACTTTTTGCAATCCCATGGTGTCGGCATACCACATGGGGCCGCCGCGGTGGGCGGGAAATCCGTAGCCATTGATGTAGATGATGTCGATGTCGACGGCGCGCAGCGCGTATCCTTCTTCGAGGATGCGTGCTCCTTCATTGACCAGCGCGTAGATGCAACGGTCGACAATTTCAGCGGATGAGATTTGGCGCTGCGGAATTCCTGCTTCCGCGCTCCACTGCCGAACCAACGCGATCACCTCGGGATCGGGTGTTGGGCGCCGGTTCTCGTCGTATAGATACCAGCCGCGTAGCGTTTTCTGGCCGTAGCGTCCCATTTCGCAAAGACGATCTTCGGCGAAGGGTTGGCGAATTCCTGGTTTTTCGAGATGACGGTATTCTTTGCGAATGCGCCAGCCGACATCGAGACCCGCGAGGTCGCCGGTAGCCATTGGGCCCATAGCGTTGCCGAAGTCGACTAGAGCCTGGTCGACGGACTGCGCGTCCGATCCTTCTTCGATGAGGAACTGGGCTTCGCGGCGGTAGGGGCCGAACATGCGGTTGCCGACGAAGCCGCGGCAGTTCCCTACCAGCACTCCGATCTTGCCAAGTTTCTTGGAGAGTTGCATGCAGGTGGCGATTACTTCTTTGCTCGACTTTGTGCCGCGGACGATTTCGAGTAGGCGCATTACATTGGCCGGACTGAAAAAGTGCGTGCCGATTACGGATTCCGGGCGCGATGTGGCGCTGGCAATTTCGTCGATATCGAGCGTCGAGGTGTTGCTGGCTAGAATCGCTCCTTTTCGGCAGACCCGATCGAGGTCGCCGAACACCGCCTTCTTTAACGCCATGCCTTCGAAGACCGCCTCCACCACCATGTCTACGTCGGAGAACGCATCGTAGCTGAGCACGGGAGTGATGATGTGGAGGCATTCGTCGGCGAAGGTTTGCGTAATGCGACCGCGTTGGACTGATGTGGCGTAGTTCTTTTTTATTTTGCCGAGGCCCTGTTCGAGCGCGGCCTCGTCGACCTCTTTGAGAAGAACCGGGATGCTGGCGTTGGCAAAGACCATCGCGATGCCTCCGCCCATGGTTCCAGAGCCGACGACGGCGACGCGATTGATGGGGAGCACCGGAGTTTCTTTGGGGATGTCGGGAATCTTTGCGACTTTGCGCTCGCCGAAGAAAACGTGGATGAGGGCTTTCGATTGATCGGAGAAAAGGCATTCGGTAAAAAGTTTTGCCTCGGCCTCGCAGCCTTGATCGAACGGAAGCTTGGTGGAGGCTTCGACGGCGTCGATCGCGGCCAGCGGAGCTATCAGGCCTCGCTGTTTCTTACGGGCCGTGTCGCGTGCGGCGGAAAAAATTACTGCGTTCTCGGCAGCTGTTCCCTGCTTGTCGGCGCGCTCGCGTGTTTTGGGCGCGGGCTTGGCGGCGATTTCACACGCGAAGGTTACGGCTCCGGCTAACAGATCGCCATCAATCAAACGGTCAATCAGTCCGAGGGCTGCTGCGTCGCGCGCTGAGATGGGCTTGCCCTCGGCGCACATTTCTACCGCTTTGGCGACACCTACTAAGCGCGGCAGGCGCTGCGTTCCACCGGCTCCGGGAATGATGCCGAGCTTTACTTCGGGCTGGCCTACTTGCGCGGAGGGCGATGCGACGCGATAGTGGCCGGCCATGGCGAGTTCCAGCCCGCCGCCGAATGCCTGGCCATGAATCGCCATTACTACCGGCTTGGCGCTGTCCTCTATTTTAAGTAGCAGCGGGAGCAGGCTTCGGCGCGGACCGCCGGAGGTCATCTTGCCGAATTCTTTGATGTCGGCTCCGGCTACGAATGTGCGACCGGCGCCGATTACTACCGCCGCTTTCACGGTGGGGTCGTGGTTGATTTCGTCGATTGCCGCACCGATACCTTCGGGCACGCCGGGACTGAGAGCGTTCACGGGCGGGTTGTCGATGGTAATGATTACAACGTCGTTGTCTTTTGTGATTTTCACTAAGTTGTTCATTGGGCGATTTCCGTTTGATATTTTTTGCGCAACTCTCTTTTGAGGACTTTGCCGGTTGCGGTTTTGGGCAAGCTTTCACAAAACTCGATCGACTGCGGACATTTATAGTGGGCGAGACGGGCGCGGCAAAAGTCGATTAATTCTGATTCGCTGACTTTGCTGCCGGGTTTCGTTACCACTACGGCTCGGGGGACTTCTCCCCATTTCTGATCGGACGCTGGAATCACCGCAGCTTCGTAAACGGCGGGATGCGCTAGCAGCGTTTGTTCGACGTCGAGCGAGGAAATGTTTTCTCCGCCGCTCACGATGATGTCTTTTTTGCGATCGACGATGCGGATGTATCCGTTCTCCTCAAAGACGGCCACGTCGCCGGTATGAAACCAGCCGCCGCGCATGGCTTCTGCCGTGGCTTCGGGCTGTCGCCAATAACCGGCCATGACGCCGTCACTGCGGGCAATGATTTCTCCCATAGTTTGACCGTCGCGCGCTACGTCATTGTCATTGGCATCGACTACGCGCAGTTCACAGCCGGGAAAGGCGTAGCCGGTCATCGCCTGGAGTTTGTAGCGCTCTTCGAGGGTGCATTGGATATCAGGCCTGAGTTCGGCGTTCGACAGCGATGGCGAGCACTCCGTCAGCCCATAGCCCGAATAGCAACTGAATCCCAATGTCTGCTCGACCTCGCGGATTAATGTTGGAGAGGATGCGGCGCCGCCGATAGTCGCCCACTCGACACTGCTCAGGTCGTATTTTGAGCGGGCGGGCGAATTCACCAGCGCAGCGGCCATGATTGGAACGAGCGTCAGAGCGCCCACACGCTCGCTTTGCACCAAACGAAAAACTTCCTCGGGAAGGAAGCGCGGAAGCATGACGTGGGTTCCTCCGACGAAGGTAATCGTGTGGGCTGCTCCCCATCCGTTGGCGTGGAAGAGCGGGATCGTGTGCAGCATCACGTCTTCGTAGCGCGTGTGATGGTATAGGCCGATGCTCATGGCGTGCAGATAAATATTGCGATGCGTGAGCATCACGCCCTTGGGGCTGGCGCTGGTTCCGCTGGTGTAGAAAATTTCGGCGACGGCGTTTTCGTCGAACTCCATCACGTCGGGGCGGTAGGGAGTGGCGGAGGCGAGCATTTGCTCGTAGGTTGGATTGGAGAGCCAATCTTCCTGCGGCGTTGCCAGATTTGGCTGAACGCTATTTGGCTGAACATTGATCGGCTGCACATCGTTTGGCTGCACATCGAGTTGGTGAAAAGAGCGCACGGTGCGCAGGTCGTGGCGAAAGGAATCGACTAGGCCAGCGAACTCTTGTTCGAAGAAGAGGAATGCGGAGCCGGAATCATTCAGGATGTAGGCTAGTTCGGGCGCGGCCAATCGGATGTTGAGAGGAAGAAGAATGCAACCTGCTTCGAGGACTCCGAAGTAGGCTTCGAGGAGGCGATGACAGTTGAGGCTGAGGAAGGCGATGCGATCTCCTGGCTTCGCTCCGGCGGCGCGCAAGGCTCCGGCTAGGCGGGCAACGCGATCGCCAAATTCGGCGTAGGTGAAGCGATTGTGCTGGCAGACAACGGCCGTCTTGCGCGGAAATTGTTCTTGCGCGTAGCGAAGAAAGCGGACCGGAGTTAGAGGGATATTCATAGAACTAAATTACTACCAGGCGGTTTGACCTCCGTCGACTACCAACACGTGGCCGGTAACGTAGGCGGACGCGGCCGATGCCAGGAATACTGCTGCGCCTTTCAGATCGTGATCGGAGCCGAAGCGGTGCAGCGGAATTTTCTCCAGCAGAGAATCTTTACGATGTTCGATGACCCATTCGGACATATGGGTTGGAAACCATCCCGGGGCGATGGCGTTGACCTGGATATTGTGAGGCGCCCACTTGCAGGCGAGATCTTTAGTGAAGGCGATGACGCCACCTTTGCTGGCGTGATAGCCGATGGCCTGGAGTTCGGCGGAGGCTCCTCCCAAACCCGCGACGGACGCGATGTTGATGATCTTGCCGGAGCCTTGCGAGACCATGGCTTTGCCTGCCGCCTGACAGAAGAGGAAGGTGCCGGTCAGGTTGGTAGAGAGAACTCTGTCCCATTGGTCGAGGGTCATGTCTTCGACGGGAGCTCCCCAGGAGACGCCCGCGTTGTTGATGAGGATGTCGAGGCGGCCGAACTTGGCGAGAGTTTCATCGACCACGAGTTGAATCGCTGATTTATCTTTGACGTCGCATGCCAGCGCTAGGGTTTCGACGCCACGGGCTCGCAAGGACTGGGCTGCTTCTTCGCAGCGTTCTTTTTTGCGAGCGCAGAGGACGACGTTGGCTCCCATCTCGGCGAGGCCTTCGGCCATCTGGCGGCCGAGGCCCATGGAGCCTCCGGAGATGACGGCGACTTGGCCGGTCAGGTCGAAAAGCTGTTTGACGTTCATTGGTGCAGCGGCCCTTCGTCGCGGAAGTGACGCACAAAAGTGATAGTTAATATCATGTTGTAGTTACTAACGTCAACGACCTTCAGCGCTAAAGCCCTCATTGACGGGAAGTCTCCATCGCAGCGGAGAACCGCTGCGCAACCCAAACGCGCCAAAGCCGGGTGCTGGAGTCCCGGGCACGTCACCCCCAAAGGCTTTCTAAATCCTAAGCACGACTCGCCCGGAAATCTCGCCTCGGCTTAGTTGTGCTAGAACTTCCTGAACATCGGCTAGTGGACGCATCGAGACCTGACAATGGACGGCTCCTGACGCTCCCATCTCTAAAATCTCGTGGAGATCTTCGCGCGTGCCTACGGCGGAAGCTTTGATATGAATTTCTGCGGCGGCCATCATGATTGGCGGAAATGAAATGTCTGTGGCGGGCAAGCCCACTGCCAGCAATGTTCCGGAAGGGCGCACACAGTAGAAGGCGGTGTCGTATGCGGACTTGGCTGCCGAGGTGACGAGCGCAACGTGGACGCCTGCGCTCGCGCGCAGCTCTTTTACTACGTTGGTGGTTGCGGCGTTTAGTATTCGGGTGGCGCCTAGCGATTTTGCTAGCGCCAGCTTTTCATCGGATACGTCGATCGCTATGACCTCTGCGCCGGCTGCGCGGCCGATTTGGACGGCTAGGTGGCCTAGTCCGCCAACACCGAAAATTGCCAGACGCTGGCCGGCGCGAATTTTGGCTTGCTTGAGGGCGCGATGGACGGTGACACCGGCACAAAGGAGCGGGGCGGCTTGGTCGGACGGAAGCGCATCCGGAATTTTTGCGACGTGGCTGGCGGGAGCCTTCGCATATTCCGCGTATCCGCCATCGACGGTGACGCCGGTGATGCGTTGGCGAGCGCACAGATTCTCATTGCCTTCGTGGCAGAACTCACATTCGCCGCAGGTGTATTGGACCCATGGAATACCGACGCGCTCTCCGATAGCGACGCTTTGAACGGCGGCGCCTCGCTCGATTACGCGACCGATGATTTCGTGGCCGAGGATCAGAGGCTTTTTTACGATGCGTGCGAGCTGCGGCCAGTCGCCGTCGGCGACGTGCAGATCGGAGTGGCACACGCCGCAGACTTCGACTGCGATCAGAACTTCATCGACATCGGGCGTGGGACGAGCTACTTCCTCCAAACTCAACGGCGTTTTGAATTCGTGCAGAACTGCGGCCTTCATCGCGCGATCCCCTTTTACTTTGTGACAAACATGCGGACGCAATCCTGAAAACGTTTTACGGACGAATACCGCGCAGGAAAAAATCTACCGCGCTACGCACACGGTCGGTGAGTTTGTGCGGGCCGGTCAGATCGACTGCCCACTGGCGAACAACCGTGCTGTAGAGGCCTTCCATGAACTCGGCGAGATGCACTACGGGAAAGGCGCGGGTGATTTCGCCTCGCTTTTGGCCTTGCGTCAGAATTTCGCGAAGTAGACTGACGGCGGCTTCTTCGTGTCCGCGAAGTTCGGCGGAGCGAACAGGATCCATTGCGCCTGATAAAACTACGGCTTGCCACAGCTGGCGATCGGCTTCCACTTCGCGTGCCATGGTTGTATATAGGCGGCGCAGGCGCTCGCTGGTCTGCGCCTTGCTCGAAAGCTCGGAGCGCAGGCGCTCGCAAATGCAGGCGTAGCCGCGCTCTCCTACCTCCCGCAGAACCGCGTCTTTACTGGGGAAGTAGCGGAAAAATGTGGGCTGGCTGATTTCCAAGACTTGGACGATGTCGTCGATGCGGGTAGATTCATATCCGCGCTTGCGGAATAAGCGGATGGAGGTGTCGATAATCTGCTGGCGCAGGCGGACTTTTTTGCGCTCGCGAAGGCCCAAGTCGGCAGTCGCTCCGATCGTCTCCGCGGCCGGATTTTGTAATGCGAGCACGGCGGGCATGATTGGTTCCTCCTGGCTGCGGATGCAAATGTGATAGTAACTATAACAAAATAGCTACTAACGTCAATCGGGGCATGGCGCTCCTGAGGCCTTCTCACCCCTGGCTCGGCGGACGGGACGCCCACCGGACAGCCGCCGCGGACGGCGGCGCTACAGAAGCCGCGGAAGAAATTCGGCGACTTATTGGTCTAGCGTCGGGACTACTGCGGTGTTCACTGCTGTCGGATCGTCTCTTAGCTTGAGGTAGAGGGTTTTGTCTTTCAGGGGCGGGATCAGGAGGGTTGATTCCGCATAGCCGTCGGGAACCGTGACGGCGGTGTTGAAATCGGAGTCGGAACTGACTTCGTCGATCAGAAATAGCTTGTCGCCGCTTAAAGTGCATTCCCGCGCTCGCGGGGACACGCAATGGACTCCCTTTAGATCGGGTACGCGCACCAGGTTGACCAGCGGCTGCCAATCGCCTTCGACGCCGTCGGACGAAACGGGGCGGAACTTCAGAGGGCCGAAGGCTGATGGCCCGAGAAGCTTCATCGGATCAAGCATGACCAGAACGGTTTTGGAATCCTGCAAGGTAAGATTGCCGTCTTTGAAGCTCAGCAGGACGCGGAACGAATCGTCGGCGGTCGCGACTTCAACCTTTTCGGTGGGAGGAAAAACATCGGGCACTTGAGTTTTGAGCGAGAAATTTAGACGCGCCTCCTGCGGCAATTCATCGGCGTTTCCTAGGCGCACTATGGGAATGGTGGTCTCGTCATATTGCACACTTTTGCTGATCACGCTCACGCTCGGGCGGCGCGATGCTACGGTCGATTGCAAATCGAGGACGCGACCGTCTTTCAACGTCACATGAAGGAGGATTGATTGGTCTGGCTGTAACAGTGCGCTGGCCGACGGATCTTCGGAGACGAGGGTCAACTCATCCTGCTGGTTTTCGCGGGATAGGGCGTCGGGCTTGAAATATGCGCCGCGCGCCTCGATCTCCATAACTTGATCGAGCCGCGTGCCCTTCAGCACTCCCTCGGAGTCGCCGGCATGAATCGCGAAACCGTCTAATCGTCCTGCTTCAGCGTAAGTGTGGAGCTGGATTTCATCGGGCTCGGACAAGCCAAACTTTTTCACCATCATGGTGAGCGAGCCGGGCGGCGTCTGCTGCAATGCCACTTTAACTTCGAGCTCGTCAGATTTCGTGATCTTCCACGGCGCGTCCCAGAGCTTGCCTTGTTCGTCGCGCAGCTTTACTTCGCTCACGCAGCAGGCGGCGGTGCTTTGCAGGTGGAGCGTATCTTCCCTGCCGACGATGAGCGCGCTGGCGTCTTTCGAAGCAACGATCCACTGGCCGGCACGCGACGGGCGCAGACGGAAGCGCGGGCCCTCTAGAGGTTGAAATCCCCAGCTGCCTCGTAAAACTCCGGAGACTTCCTCGGACACGACGGGAAGGTTTTGCATGGCTTGCGTCTTCACGACAAATCCGCCGCTCGCCGGATCAGCCTCGGCCGGAAGATCGATGCCTGGTCCAGTTTTGGTTTCGACATGGAGTACGAAGCCGTGGCCCAACTCGGTGGCGAAAGCCAGGGGCGTGCCTTCCACGGGCAAGACCAGTTCAGGCTTGCCGGCGCAGAAGACCTGGGAGGGATTGGCGGTTCGAAGCGTAGGGAGAGGGAGCGCATGAACGGCCGGCAGACCGATGACGAGAACCGATTTTGGATTGCGGAAGGACGGAGGATTATTGAGATGGAGATTGAGCGCGTTCTGCTTGGGCAGAGCCAACGCGGGGATGTATTGGTATTGCGCGGTGTGCGCCGCACCCAGGATTCTCGCGACGTCCATGATCGCGCCGATGTAGGGACTGTAGTATCCGCTGCGCGCAGTCGGCGTGGAACTCAGTTGATTCATGAGATCGGTCGAAGTTCCCGAGATCAAGCTCGCAACCATCGATTGGCTGTGCGAATCGTCGAGCACGAGTTGATCGGTATTCTGCGTGAGGCACGGAACCTGCTGTGCCGTGGGCTTGTCGAAGCACTGCTGATCGAGACGGATGTTGAGGCTGTGCGCCAACAGAGTAGTGCGGCTTTTCAGTTGGTCGGGATCGGTAACGGCGCTTTCGCGGACGACTTCTAAATATTTTTCCAGGCGAGCGCGATCGAGGCTGGCCTGCTCAAGATCCTGAGAGGCGCGTACGAAGGCTCCGGGCTTGCCGCGAACTGCGCTGCGCAGGGTGCTGAAAGCGCCGCCAGTTTCCGGAGCGAGGAGGATGATGGCTTCCTCGGCACCGTCGGGGACGTTTACGTAAATACCTTCTTCGTGCACGGGGCGGTTCCAGGTCTCGACGCGAGTAAACCAGGAGTCTGGCGGGGGATTGGTCGCTCCGCGCAAAAATGCAACGACCATTACGTAATGCACTGACTGATTGTCGGGCAGGTCGGGGTGGATCCAAAGCCGGTCGCGCTCCAGCAGGTTGGGCACCTCGGAGATCGGCAGCGTCTTGTCGTCGCGCCTCACGCGCACTTCTACTTTCGGACCGACCAGGTCGAAAGCGGCTGTATCCGCCGATGCAACACAAGGCGGAAGACACGCAATAACGAGAATGACGATTGACGAAAGGCGGCGCCGCAAACGCGCGATCAGGAACGACAAATCTTTGGCCCTCTCTCCTGGGTTTGAAATGTGATCTGAAATTCGCTAGTTGATAGCATCTTGTTCGGTTTTAGTATGCCAGCTGGGCGGATTTTGCCTGCTGACTATTTGATGCAGAATCTTCAATTAAGAGTCATCGGATGTTCCATAACTGGGGACAAGCTGGTTATCGCTATAATAAAGACGGCGTATTTTGTGGAAATGCCGCGAGATTACGGCCGAATCGAAGACTGACTCAGTTCATCAAAGAGACATGACAAAAGCGCGCCTACATCCGCTCGAAAAGATACTCGAGAGTCGCATTGCCATCATTGACGGGGCGATGGGGACGACCATCCGCACCTATGGGATGACGGAAGCGGATATCCGCGGGGAGCGATTCAAGGATGCGAAGAAAAGCCTGCTGAACAATGGCGATCTCTTTTCGCTGACGAAACCGGAGATGATTGGGGACATACATCGGCGGTTTCTGGAGGCGGGAGCGGACATCATCGAGACGAACACGTTTGGCGCGACCAGCATTACGCAGAGCGAGTTCTTTGTGGAAGATCCGCGGGAGCGCGGCGGGCGGAAGGATCCAGCGTTTTATCAAAAGGTGATCGAGGATAAATTTCTCGCCACACTGGCATGGGATATCAATGAGCAATCGGCGCGGCAATGCCGCGAATGGGCCGATCGGGTCGGGACTGCGACTTCGCGGCAACGGTTCGTGGCGGGAGCAATCGGGCCGCTGACCGTGTCGTTGTCGAACTCGCCCGATGCGGATGATCCGGGGTTCCGGGTGGTCACGTTTGATCAGGTTAAGAGTGCTTACGCTCAACAAGTGCGTGCGCTAATTGCTGGAGGCGTAGACCTGCTATTGGTCGAGACAATTTTCGATTCTCTCAATGCCAAGGCGGCGCTTGTCGCGATCCGTGAAGTGTTTGATGCGGACGGAAAAGAGCTGCCAGTGATGATCTCCGCGGCGGTGGGCCGCGGCGGCGAGACGATGATCTCGGCGCAGACAACCGAGGCGTTTTGGAATGCGGTGCAGCACGTGAAACCGCTGTCGGTGGGACTCAACTGCTCTCTCGGGCCCGATTCGATGTATCCATTCCTGGAAGAACTTTCGGAGAAGGCGGACGTGGCGATCTCGTGCTACCCGAATGCGGGGTTGCCGAATCCGCTTTCGGAAACTGGGTTTGATCTGGGGCCACAGGATATGGCGCGTTATCTCGGCAACTTCGCGCAGGCGGGACTGATCAATATCGCGGGCGGGTGCTGCGGCAACACTCCCGAGCACATCGCGGCGATTGCCAAGGCGCTCGAAGGGCAGCCTCCGCGAAAATGGGGGACACAGCGCAGCGAGGGATCCGTCATCCACGAAATTGAGAGTCGAGCGTGAGCCTGTCCGACAGCGCAAGCGCGCCCGAGCCTACATCAACGAATCCTACAAAGCCGCTCCGCCTCTCGGGATCGCAACCATTCACTCAACAAGCCGGCGTCTACATCGTGATCGGCGAGCGGACCAATGTGGCCGGGTCGCCGAAGTTCGCGAAGCTGATCAAACAAGGCAAATATGAGGAAGCGGTAAGCGTCGCGCGGCAGCAGGTCGAGAATGGTGCGAATGTTCTCGACATCTGCATGGACGAAGGCATGATCGATGGCGTCACCGCAATGACGCGCTTCCTGCAATTGCTCGGGAGCGAGCCCGAAGTTGCCAAAGTGCCTTTCATGGTCGACTCCTCGAAATGGGAGGTCATCGAGGCGGGACTGAAATGCTTGCAAGGTAAAGGCATCGTCAATTCGATCTCGCTGAAAGAAGGCGAGGAGAAGTTTCGGCAGAATGCGGCCCAGGTTTTGAAATATGGCGCGGCGGTCGTAGTGATGGCCTTCGACGAAAAGGGGCAGGCCGCGACTTACGAGGACAAGATACGAGTGTGCGAGCGTGCCTACAGAATACTGGTCGACGAGGTTGGCTTTCCTCCCGAAGACATTATTTTCGATCCGAATATTCTCACTGTCGCGACGGGCATGGAGGAGCATAACAACTACGCGGTTGACTTCATCAATGCCACGCGCTGGATCAAGGCGAATCTGGCGCATGCCAAGGTGAGCGGTGGCGTCTCGAATATCTCCTTCAGCTTTCGAGGCAATAACAAGGTGCGCGAGGCCATGCACTCGGCGTTCCTCTATCACGCTATCGCGGCGGGCATGGACATGGGCATCGTCAATGCGGGGATGCTCGAGGTGTACGAGGAGATTGATCCCGAGCTTAAAGTATTGGTTGAGGATGTGCTGCTAAACCGGCGTCCCGATGCAACGGAACGGTTGGTGGAGCACGGCGAATTGCTTAAACACGAGGGCGCGGTAGTCAGCGAAAAGAAGGCCGAAGAATGGCGCAACGGCACGGTTGAAGAGCGGCTTTCGCACGCGCTGGTCAAAGGGATCGACACGTACATCGAGATCGACGCCGAAGAAGCACGCGTCAAGCTGGGCCGGCCTTTATTGGTGATCGAAGGCCCGCTCATGGCTGGCATGAGCGTGGTCGGCGACCTGTTCGGAGCAGGCAAGATGTTCTTGCCGCAGGTGGTGAAGTCAGCGCGGGTGATGAAGAAGGCGGTGGCGCACCTTACGCCGTTCATGGAAGCGGAAAAGGAAGCGCGGGCTGCGGCTGGCGAGATGGTGAAGGCGCAGGGAAAGATCGTACTGGCGACGGTCAAAGGCGACGTCCACGACATTGGCAAGAATATTGTGGGCGTCGTTTTGGCGTGCAATAACTATGAAGTGATCGACATGGGGGTGATGGTCCCATGCGAAAAGATCCTCGAACGCGCCACAGCGGAGAAGGCGGACATGATCGGGCTGAGCGGGCTGATCACACCGTCGCTTGACGAGATGGTGCATGTGGCGCGCGAGATGGAGCGTCAGGGCTTCAAGTTGCCGTTGCTGATTGGCGGGGCAACGACGAGCCGGGCGCACACCGCGGTCAAGATTGCGCCCCATTACAGCGAGCCAGTGGTCCACGTACTGGATGCCAGCCGGGCGGTGCCGGTTACGACGAGCCTGCTGAGCGACGACGGCAAGTCGGCGTTTGTGGTGCAACATCGAGCTGATTACGAGGCGCTCCGCAAAGCGCACTCCGCGCCGCGGCTGACGGGCGTCTCGCTGGAGGCGGCGCGAAAAAGACGGACTCCTATCGAGTGGCGCGCGGAGGATTTGCCAACACCTGCATTTACCGGTGTGCGCGTGCTGGATAATTTTCCGCTGGCGACACTGCGCGAATTTATTGACTGGTCGCCTTTCTTCCACACTTGGGGGCTGAAGGGTATTTATCCGCGCATTCTTGAGCACGAGACACAAGGTGTGCAGGCGCGCCAGCTTTTCGCCGAAGGCAATGCCCTGCTGGACTCAATTATTCAGAAGAACTTGATTACTGCGCGCGGCGTATACGGCTTGTTTCCCGCCAGCGCGGTGGGCGATGACGTCGAGTTGTACACGGATGACACGCGCACGCGTGTGCTAGAGAGATTCCACTTCCTTCGGCAGCAGTCGAATAAGGAGGGCAGCGAACCTTGCCGATCGCTCGCAGATTTTATTGCGCCGAAGGAAACAGGGTTGGCCGATCATATCGGCGCGTTCGCAGTAACCAGTGGGATTGGGTTGAAAGAGCTGTGTGATCGCTTCCGCGCCGAGAACGACGACTACAACGCGATCATGGCGGAGGCCCTCGCCGATCGCTTGGCGGAAGCTTTCGCCGAATGCCTGCACAAACGAGTGCGGGAGGAATGGGGTTACGGTTGCGAAGAAGGGCTGAGCAATGCGGAACTGATTCAAGAAAAGTATAGAGGGATCAGGCCGGCAGCGGGTTATCCCGCGTGCCCGGATCACACGGAGAAGGGCACGCTTTGGCGTTTGCTCGATGTGCAGGCGAAGACGGGAATGCTGATCACGGAGTCGTTTGCGATGTGGCCGGGATCGAGCGTGAGCGGGCTTTACTTTGCGCATCCGAAGTCGCGATATTTCAGCCTGGGCAAGATCGATCGCGACCAGGTTGCCGACTATAGCCAACGCAAGGGGATGAGTGTGGCGGAGGTCGAGCGCTGGCTGGGGCAAAATCTAAACTACGACCGGGCTGAATAGCGGCAGGCGTTATTCAAACCTGATATTCAAACTTGATCATGTCAGGGAAACGTCACCTTTGCCATGACCCAAGCTATTCGGTTTCGCGACTGATGCGGGTCTCGCGCTCCAGTCGCCGCAAATATTTCTGCGCCTTCCCTACATCCCGCCCAATCTGCTCTTTCAGCGCTTCGACCGACGGAAACTTGATCTCATCGCGCAGACGATCAAGGAAATAAATTTCGACCTCTGTTTCGGCCGAGAGTTCGAGCGGGCGAAAATTCAGCAGGTGGGTTTCGATGGCGAAAGAATCGGCGCCGAAGGTGGGACGATTTCCGACATTCGTGACTGAGTCGAAGCATTCGCCACTGCTGCCGCTGCCGACCCTCGTCCGAGTGATGTAGACACCATCTTTCGGCACCAGTTCTTCATAGCGCGCGAGGTTGATGGTCGGGACGGTGTATTTTGATCCGTAGCCACGCCCCCGGCCGGCGGTCGAGAGAATGCTGAAGGGACGCGCAAGCAGATGGCGTGCGCGGCTGACTCGGCCTTCGGCGAGCAGCTTGCGGATATGGCTACTCGAAACATTTTCTCCACGCAGGCGCATCTCGGGATAGTCGTGGACTTCAAATCCCATCTCGCGCCCTAGCTCGCGCAACACTTCAACATTTCCCGCCGCTTTGTGGCCGAAGTGAAAGTTGTAGCCTTCGTGAACTTCGCGGGTATGCAAGCGCTTCTTCAGAATTTCATGAGCGAACTGGTGCGGCGTCATTAGCGAGAGATCACGCGAAAAAGGGAGCAGCAAAACCGCATCGATGCCCGTCATTTCGAGCAGGCGCAGCTTTTCCGGGAGCGGAGTCAGCAGTTTGAAATTGTGATCGGGACGCAGGATGCGAGCCGGATGCGGATCAAACGTGACGACTACCGCCTGCGCCTTTGACGCTTTCGCGCGGCGCACGATCTCATCGATCACATGCCGATGCGCGCGGTGCACGCCATCAAAATTACCAACGCTGACGATCGCGGGACCGAAGTCGCTGGGGATGCCGTCGAGTTGGTCAAAAGTTTGCATGCGACAGCTAGTCACCGCCGAGACGCCGAGATCGCCGAGTTTTTCTAGAAAAGAACAACTCGGCGATCTCTGCGTCTCGGCGGTGAACCTAGATTTCAAATTCCAACTTCATCCCATCAAACGCCAGCCGGACGCCCGGCGGCAACGACGCATCGGTCGCCTCGTGCGGCAGGTCGTGGCAGATGTGCGTGAAAAATGCGCGCTTCGGTTTTACTGCTTCCACGATCTTGAGCGACCGCTCCACCGTCGAATGCGTCGGATGCGGCTTGTAGCGCAACGCGTCCAGAAAAAGAATGTCGAGATTGTGTAACTTCTCCAGCGTTTCGTTAGGCACTTCGCTGTGATCGGTGAGATAAGCGGCCGATCCGAAACGGAAGCCGAGAATCGGCGTCTCGCCGTGGATGACCGTCAGCGGCTCGAAGCGCGCGCCCAACAGTTCGACTGCGCCTTCGATCGGATGCAGCTCGACCTGCGGCAATCCGCCAAATTTATATGTTGGTTCAAAAATGTAGCGAAACATGCTGCGTAGAAATTCGCAGTTTCGCGGCGTGGCGTAGAGCGGCATTTTGCCCGGCTTGTGGTGATAGGTCAGAGGGCGCAGGTCATCGATCCCTAAGATGTGATCGGCATGAGTATGGGTGTAGAGGACGGCGTCGAGCTGGATAATCTTTTCGCGCAACGCCTGCTCGCGAAAGTCAGGGGTGGTGTCGATCAATACGTGGCGGGCATTGTCGTGAGGATCACGATAGCTGATCATCACCGAGGGGCGAGTGCGGCGATCGCGCGGATCCAACGAGCAGCAGACGGCGCAGTCGCAACCGATAGTGGGAACCCCCATCGATGTGCCACTGCCTAATACCGTCAGCGTCGCTTGCATCAGCCGTTGGTGCCTGTGTGCGGGCCGGGCGCCTGCGGTGGACGCGCGAGCGCGTTGGTCACTTCCACGTACGCCATGCGCAGTTCATAGAGGCAGTTCTGCAGAAATCCCTGCTCTTTCGGTGTCAGGTTGCCTTTGGTTTTTTCGGCGATCATGCCGAGCGTGTCGATGGTTTGGCGCGCGCCGATGATGTCGACTCCGGGCTGCCCCCCCTGCTCGTGCATCAGGCCAAGCTGCATCATCGCGGTCATGTAGAGCGAGGCCATGAAGCGCTCGAAACTCATCTCGAGTTCTTTCGCCGAATGTCCATTCAACTCGACCCTGGCATCGAGTTCGCGCGAAGACTTCTTGTAGGCATCGTGCTGCTCCTGCTGCTCGGTGACGCTCGGAGGCTCGGGAATGTCAGATTCGGGAGCGGGATGCGCGGGTGCGGCATCGGTAATTGTCGACACGTTTGCCGTAGCAGCGGGCATTGGCGGCTCTGCCGCTTGAGCCGGTGCGGGCGGGGCATCGGTCGCTACTGGCGGCGGTGCTTGTTCCTCTTCGGCATCCGATCGAAGTTGACCGTCGGCGGTGAACAAGCGCCTGTCGCTAACCTTAAATTCGCTCTCTTCTTTTCTCTTTTGCGCCATATAGTTTACCCTGAATAATTGAAATCGATTCTTTGAATCTATTTTCCCAGCACTCTACCTGTTAAGAATTTCTGGATCTCACGCCAGCGGCAGCGACGCAGGCTTTAGTTTCGCGGCCCCCGCGCGCAACTCTTTGCCGATGGCTTCGCGGCGCAAATAACCGAGAGCCACAGGACGATCCTCGCCGGGTAAAGGAAGAATTGCCGCACTGGTAATTTCGCCAACCTCTTTCTCTTCCGCGATAATCCTCGCGCCCGTTTCCGGCAGCCCGCCGCCCTCAACCGCAAACGCCATGAACTGCCGGTGTACCGCGCCCCTGGACCGTATGCGCTCGACAATCTCCTGGCCTAGATAACAACCTTTAGTAAAATTCAATGCGCGCGCCTGGCCAGTTTCCTGCGGCAGATCACGGTCGCGAATGTCGACTCCAAATTGCGGGATGCCGCGCGAGACGCGGAATAAATTCAGCGCAGTCGTCCCGACGGGGCGCGCCCCCGCCGTGATCAGCCAACCCCGCAATGTGCTAATTTGCTCAGGCGAAGTCCAAACCTGCCAGGACTCGCGCGCCTCCTCGCCTGAGCGCAAAAGCGTGAGCGTCGTTTGCCGGCCCGCATACTCCCATGCGACTTCGGCGAACTGCAGGTGCGCCAGCTCTGGGACAGCGACGCTGGCGCGTTCGAGAACTTCGCGCGCCTGGGGCCCAGTTAGGCCGAGCGCTGCGACTTTGTCGCCAACATCCGCAATCTCAACATCGTCGGCGATGATGTAGCGATCGAATATCTGCAACACTTTTTCGCGCTGCGCGCCCTCCGTATCCGCCAGCAGAGATTCGCCGCGCTGAAAGACGTAAAGATCAGCTTGAATGCGCCCCTGCGCATTCAGCAGAAATGCATAGACGCCATGGCCAACCGCCAGATCGCGCACATTATTCGAAACCATGCCGTTCATCCAACGGACGCGGTCGCCGCCGGTAACAGCAAGCTTGGCACGCCAACTAAGATCGTAAACGCCGCAGCCAGATAGCAAGGCTTGGAACTCGGCGCGAACGTCACCGTAGTCGGATGCGGCGATCCCGCGCGGATGTTCGCTCGGCGCAGCTCCGGGAAGTGTCGTAGTAGTCATACTCGTTACCCATCATTCTCTCAACCTATGATTATAACGAATGGGCGCGCACCATCCGGCGCACGCAACCCCTTGCCCCGCCCATAGCGGTACATGCTAGGATGAACATTCGTCGCAATATTTCCCTCAGGAGGATTTTCGTTCATGCGTTTAAAGTGCCTCGTGTGTCTCCTGCTCGCCAGCTTGACCTTCGGGCAAGCTCCAACTCCCATGACGCCCGCCGCGGGCGCCAAGCCCGAACAAAACGCTCCCGCCGCAACTGGTCAGGCTTCCGCCGGCACCGATAAAGCTCCCGAAGCGAAGGCGCCGGAAGTTGGCCCCAACGATACGGTGATTACCATTAAAGGTTTCTGCCCCGGCTCTTCGGAACAGGGCGATGCCTGCAAAACCGTGATCACGCGCGCGCAATTCGACAAGCTCGCCGATGCATTGCAGCCAAACATGTCGCCCGCCATTCGCCGGCAACTCGCAACTCGTTATTCGTGGGCGCTGAAAATGTCGGCCGACGCGGAGAAGCGCGGCCTCGACAAAGAGCCATCCTTCGAAGAAAAGATGCGGTGGGCGCGCATGCAGATTCTTTCGCAGGAATTGAGCACCGCGCTGCAAGCGGATTCGGCCAAAGTTACCGACGCCGACGTCGAAGACTATTACAAGAAAAATGAAGCCACCTACGAGCAAGCCACGCTGACGCGAATTTTTATTCCCAAGACCAAGCAAATCACGCCGGCAACAACTCCGAAGACGGCAGCGAAGACGGGCACAGCCGCAGGCGCCACAACTGGCACGACCGCCACGAAGGCCGGTACCACCGCCACGGCGAAAGCCCCAGCCCAACCGACCGAGGCGCAGAAAAAAACTGCCGAAGAAGCGATGAACAAACTCGCAAGATCGCTGCGCGAGCGTGCCGTCCAAGGCGAAGACCCCGACAAACTGCAGAAAGCCGCCTACACGGCCGCGGGTCTTCCCGGCGTACCCAGCACGAAGTTGGAGAAGCAACGCCGCGCCAATTTGCCGCCTGCGCATCAAGCGGTCATGGATCTCAAACCCGGCGAAGTCTCCGAAGTGATCACCGACGCGAACAGCGGCTACTACATCTACAAGATGGTCAGCAAAGAGACGTTGACTCTGGAGGTCGCAACCCCGGAAATCCGCAAGGTTCTCTCCAGCCAGCGCTACCGCGAAACCATGCAGTCGTATCAGAGCGCCCCTGATTTGAATGACGCCTACTTCGGGCCCGCCCGTGCTCCGGGGATGCCGATGCCACCGCGGGGACCGATGCCGCCGCCGCAACACTCGCCCGACCACGCACCCGACAATGACTAAGAACGCAAAGCGGCCGACTAAAAAGATGCGCACTTAATGGATACGGCAAAGCCCACCATCATCGTCACCGGTGTTTCTGGCAATCTTGGGCAGCGGCTAATACCGCAGCTCGCGGATTACAAGGTAGTGGGCATCGATATCGTGCCGCCCGCTCCGTCAGCGCTGGGCGCAGCTTCGCCAGACCATTCTTCGCCAGGCCATTCGCCAATCGACCAGTTCGTCGAGCTCGACCTCGGCCGCGAAGAGTCGACCCGCGAGCTCCTTCTGTTGCTGCGCGAGCTGAAACCGGTGTCGGTCGTGCATCTCGCGTTTGTCATCGATCCCCAACGCTCGGGAATTTTAGATGTCGACCGCATGTGGCGCATCAACGTCGCCGGCACGGCGCGCGTGATGGAGGCGATTGCCGAGGCCAACCGCACGGCCGGAATCACCATCCGGCAGTTTATTTTTACCAGCAGCGTCTCGGCCTACGGCTCCGATCTGCCCGAGCCGGTCGCGGAAGACGCGCCGCTCGCCGGTCACACTCTGCCGTATGCCATCCACAAAAGAGAGAGCGATCTCGTGGTGCAGCGGCGCGCGCCCTCGCTGCGTGGCTGCGGAGTGTTTATTCTGCGTCCGCACATTTTGGCCGGCGCGACTGTCGAAAATTATCTGATGGGCGCCTTTCGCGGAACGCCGAATGGCAAAAGTTCGCGCGCCGAGCGCATACGCAAAGCGGCAAAGCGCCTGCCCTGCATGTTGCCCTACGGCCAGAAGTATCTGGACAATAAAATCCAGTTCGTCCACGTCGACGACATGGCCCGGCTGATCGCCTGGATTTTGAAACGGGAGCCCGAAGCCCAGCGCCTGACCATCCTCAACGTTGCCGGACGCGGCGAACCCATGACCTTCGCGCAATGCATCGAAATGGCCCACGCCAAGCTGCTGCGCGTTCCCGGACAGTGGGCCATGCGCCGCGTTCTCCAGTTCCTGTGGAACTGGAAGATCTCCGCCATTCCGCCCGATGCCGTTTCCTACATGACCGGCCAATACATCATGAACAGCGACCGCCTGCGAAAATTTCTCGGCAGCGACTACGAACGAGTCATCGAGAAAACCAACGCCGACGCTTTCGCGGACGCGTTCCAGAAAAACTAAGGATTCGTTTCAGGGCGTCGCTTTAGCGATGCCACACGTTATTCGCAATCAGCGCGGCCTTTTATGGTAGAATGGGAGAACTTGAAGGTAGAATATCTACCACACATGAGCCTGAACATTAAAAACAACGATGCCCACAAGCTCGCCCAGCGCCTGGCCCGGCTCACCGGAGAGAGCATGACCGAGGCCGTCACCGAAGCGCTCCGCGAACGGCTTAAGAAGATGCAAGAAAAAGACAAACATGCCGCCAAGCTGTCCGATCGACTGCTCGAGATCGGCCGCGACTGCGCCCCGCGTCTGAAGGAACCGTTTCGCTCCGCCGATCACGGCGACCTTCTCTATGACGAGAAAGGGTTGCCGAAATGATTCTCGACACTTCCGCCCTCATCGCCATTCTCCGTTTTGAAGCGGAGGCGCCGGAGTTCGCCAGAATCATCGAGAGTACCGTGAAAAGTGCCGCCCAGCGCCGCATTTCGGCCGTAAGTTACGTCGAAGCGGGAGCGGTAATCGATGGCAGCAAAGATCCCGTTGCCAGCCGCCGTTTTGATGAATTGATCGAGGAGGCGCAAATCGCCATCGAGCCGGTCACCGAAGCGCAGGCCCGTATAGCCCGCCAGGCCTATCGCGACTTTGGCAAAACCAGCGGCCATCCCGCCAAACTGAATTTCGGCGATTGCTTCTCCTACGCGCTGGCAAAATCCAAGGGCGAGCCGCTTCTGTTCAAAGGCCAAGACTTCTCGCGTACTGATGTGAAGTCGGCGCGGCCGTGAGTGGCTGCCGGGTGGCCCAGGCCATCGCCATTTGAACTCACGAGGGTGCCTGTCCTTGTCGCGCTTTTTGCGAGTGGCGGAGCTTTTGACTTCTAAAAGCACGCACCCACTATTTGCTAGCGTACTGCACAGCCCCAAGAAAGTGCAGCGACACGTAAGGCTCGTCACCCACCACCCAGCTATCGTGACCGGGAGGTCCGGGCGGAATATAGAAGAGCACGCCGGCGCGGAGTTCGTGAATTGTGCCATCCTCCATTGCAGCCGTGGCGCAGCCGGAGAGCACCATCCCAACATGCTCAACGTTGCAGCGTGAGGCGCCCACGCTGGGGCCGACGTGAAGCGACCACTTCCATCCGGGCTCGTATGTAGCGCGGCCGATGGTCATGCCTCCGATGTGAACCACTTCGAACTTTCCTTTTTCAAAAGTTCGTATCTCGTCCGGCTCTTCGAAGCGCTTTAGAACTGTCTCAAGCATGGGCATAGCTTACTCACGGGTGGCGCGGAAATGACGTGCATCATACTAGCTCAATTCAGTTTGCTTGTTGAGATATGGCTCGGCGTTCTCAGCGTCTCGGCGGTTACGCGCTCTTCACGCCGCGATAGAGTCCCGCAATGCCGAACGAGTAAGGAGTCCAGGAAACCTCGCGAAAGCCCGCCTGATGCAGGCGGTTCATCATTTCGTCCGGAGCGGGAAAGCGCTCGACCGACGCGGGCAGATAGGCATACGGGCCTTTCACTCCCGAGATCACGGTGCCAATCGCGGGAAGAACTTTCTTGAAGTAGACGCGATAAAAGCTGCCAAGCACGCCGCCGGGCTCTCCGAAATCGAGAATGCCAAATTCTCCGCCGGGAGCAAGCACGCGAGCAATCTCGCGCAATCCCGCATCGTAGTCGGCAAGATTTCGAAATCCAAATGCCGAAGTCACCAGATCAAAATGGCCATCGGGAAACGGCAACCGCAAAGCATCGGCTTCAATCCAACGCAACGTAGCGGCTCTTCCCTTCTGCGCCGACTTTGCAGACGCGCGCTGCAACATAGCATGAGAAAAATCAGCGCCCAGAATCTGCGGAGTTTGCGAACCAGTTCGCCGGCTCAAGGCGAATGTCATGTCGCCGGTTCCGCAGCAAAGATCGAGCACGCGCGCCTTAGGGCGCCGCAGAATCGCGTCGAACTTGCGCGCCGTGCGCCACCACCACAATTTGTCAATATTGAAGGAGAGAACGTGATTGAGCAGATCGTAGCGCGGCGCGATCGATGTAAACATCTCGCGCACGGCTCGCGCCGCTGAATCGCGATCTCGCGCACCAACGGGCGCGGCGCCGACAACTCGGGAATCAAACTCTTTGTCCACGGTGTTAATTCCGCGCCAGCTTTCGTATCTCATCGACTGCCGAGCGCACGATCGCCTCCGGCACGTCGCTCGTGATTTCAACTTTGCCAATTTCGCGCGGCAGGATAAAATGCACGACTCCCTGCTTCGTCTTCTTGTCGGAGCGCAAACGCTTCACAATGTTTGCGGTCTGCAACTTCATGCGCGGCAGTTTGCCAAAGCCAAGCACGGCGTTCGTGATGCGTCCCGCTGTTACGCTATCAAGTTTGCCGGTGGAGAGCGCGATGTGCGTCGCGGCGATCATGCCCCACGCTACAGCTTCTCCATGCAGCAATTCCGCGTAGCGCGTCTCAGCCTCGAGCGCGTGCCCGATGGTGTGGCCGAAGTTGAGCACCTGCCGCAGCCCGCCTTCGCGCTCGTCGGCGCTCACCACCGAAGCTTTCAGCCGTACCGAATCGGCTATCACTTTTTCAAGCATCACTGGATCGCGATCGAGAATCTCACGGCGCTTGTCTTCGAATAGGCGGAACAGCCCGGGGTCGCCGATGACGCCGCATTTCAGCGACTCGTAGAGGCCAGCGAAATATTCGCGCGTCGACAGAGTTTCGAGAATGGCGGGGTCGACGAGGACCGCGCGCGGCTGGTGAAAAGTCCCCAGCAGATTCTTTCCCGACACTAAGTTGACGCCGGTCTTTCCGCCGATCGCCGCATCGACTTGCGCCAATACGGTCGTCGGCACCTGGATCACATCCACCCCTCGCATATAGATGGAGGCCAGAAATCCGGTGACGTCGCCGACTACGCCGCCGCCGAGCGCGATCAGCGTTATGCCGCGATCCGCGCCCAGTTTGACCAGTTGTTCTGCCAACTTTTCCAGTGTGGCAAGGCGCTTTGAGCGCTCGCCATTGGGCATTTCGAGCAGCTCGGTTTCGATTCCGGAGGCTGCCAATGATTTCTTCAACACCTTTGCCCAGAGCCGCCGCACCGGTGCAACCGTCACCACAAATGCCCGGCGGTTTTCGAGAAACCTACCGAGGCATTCGCCAGCACGCGTAAGCAGGCCGCCGCCGATGAGCACTTCGTAGGATCGCGATGGGGTGGCGACTGGAACGCTGATCATTGAGATTAAGATTCATCATAGCGTATACAGATCGGCGCGCCTATTTCGCACCCGTCTTCGCAGAATCGCCCGGCTCAGCTCGCATCACCGGCTCGCGCGCATGAGCGCGGCCATCGGCGGCACGACCGTATTGCACGGGCCAAGCAGCCGGATACTTGAGTTCGCGGGCGGCACGCAACGGCCAATAGGGATCCCGCAACATTTCGCGCGCCAGCAGCACCAGGTCGGCTTGCTGTGAGCGGATGATGCAATCGGCCTGCGCGGGGTCGGTGATCATGCCGACTGAACCAGTGGCGATGCCAGATTCGCGCCGAATGCGGGCTGCGAAGGCCGTCTGGTATCCCGGCCCGGCGGGAATGTCAGCTTTGGCTACATTGCCGCCGCTCGACACATCCACGAGGTCGACGCCGCACTCGCGCAGCAGCGAAGATAGCGCCACGGATTGATCGATGGTCCATCCAGCTTCAACGCCGTTCTTCCCTTCTCCATGAAAGCTTTCGAGCCAGTCGGTGGCGGAGATGCGAACGAAGATCGGCAGGTGAGAAGGCCACGCTTCACGCAGCGCTGTTGCGACCTCAAGAAGAAGTCTTGTTCGATTCTCGAAGCTGCCGCCGTATTGATCCGTGCGCTGGTTGCTGAGCGGGGAGAGAAATTCGTGCAACAGGTAACCATGGGCCGCGTGGATCTCAATCACGTCGAAACCGCCCGCGAGGGCGCGCGCGGCGGCAGCAACAAAAGCGTTTTTGATGGTTGCAATTCCCTCCTGAGTCAGCGCAGTCGGCTTGCCGTACTCCTCTGCAAACGGAATCGCGCTCGGCGCGTATTGCGCATCCCAACCACCTTCCGATGGCGGAACGAGACGCGTTCCGTCCCAAGGCCGCGACATGCTCGCCTTCCGTCCAGCATGTGCGAGTTGCATACCGGCGTAGCTGCCTTGCGAGTGCAGAAAATCTGTGATTCGCTTGAGCCGATCAATATGCTGGTCAGACCAGATGCCGAAGTCCTGCGGAGAGATGCGGCCCTCGGGCAACACCGCTGACGCCTCGGTAAACACCAGGCCTGCGCCACCGACTGCGCGACTCCCGAGATGCACGAAGTGCCAGTCGCTCGCGAAGCCATCCTCGGAAGAATATTGGCACATGGGCGATACGGCAATTCGGTTGGGCAGAGTGAGGCTTCGCAGCGCCAAGGGCGCAAATAAATGCGGAACATTCATGCGGAACAATCCTTTTAGGCAGGCTCTTCAACAAACAAAAAGATGAGAACTGGCGGGTAGAATCAAGCCGCCAGTGCAGTCGCGTAAGTCACAATTCTCTCCGTCACCAGCGCATGCCAACCGTTATCGGGAAAAAACTGGTCTCGACATCGCTGTCGTAGGCTTTATGGTAGCGAAATTCGACAAACAACTTGGCATTGCGAAAATGGTTTGTGCGATAGGTAATTCCGCCGCCATAGTTGTAGCCGCCGGCAATCTTGGTGTTTGAGGCCAGCGGTTGCGGAAACGTGAGCGCAAGGGGATTTCCGTAGCAGGTCAGATCCCACCAAGTCCATGCGGGCTGGCAGAGGGCTCCGGTGGACAGCAACTGGTAGCGCGCGGAAACGGTGCGGCTATAGAAACCTACGCCGAAAATTCCATAGGCTCCCCAGTTGCCGATATGGCGAGGCACATTGACGATGCCATCAATGCTAAAGGACTGCATGCGGCCGCTCTGGCCTGGCAGGCTCTGGTCCCGGATCACGGTCGGCTTAAAGCCGAGGTCGTAGTACATGTATTCGCCATCGACGCCGAAGATGCGGTTGAAGTTCCAGCCGGCGCCGACTACTGCGTCAAACGAGTCGCCGACGAACTGAGCGACATCGCCGCGACCGATGCCCAGTCCGGCGCCCGCGGTGAAATTGTAGTGGCTGAAACTCGATTGTGCAGAAGCTAACGATGCAATGAGTCCACAGAAAACAAGCAGGAACAGTATCCGAATCCTCAATCTTGATCTCCTCTTTATTTTCAAAAAAACATGGCGCCTCAGCTACTTTGTTATCCGAGTCTATCAACCGCGCTCGTGGGCCCAAGGTTCTGCTGCGATTACCATTTTCTCACTTAGATGCGGGGAGCAAAAAAGATTGTCAGCCTTTTTCCGTGGGTTAGTCGTGTCCCGACGCCGAAGGGTGGCTCATCCTCTTCACCACTACGGGCCAATACTCGCGGAGCATGTTTCCGCCCGCCCGACTCGCGAGGTCCAGACCATAGCGTAACAAAGTATCCCCGACGGTGCGGTTGCGGTCGGGCCAATAGACATTTGCGAGCGCCTCGCCCATCAGCGGGCCACCGAGTCTAGACCAGGCGATGCCCTCGCGACCTTGATCGCTGCGCATGATAAATACGTGTTGCACCGAGTACTTTATGGCGTGGCCGAAACGCGGGTTGATCTCCGCGTAGAAACGCGGGTCCTCGTGCAGAGCGGACGCCAGCAAGAACGTCCCGAAGAATTCGCTGGACGCCGTGCGCCCCATATCGGACCCGAACCGTTTGGCATATGCGTCCCAACCCTGGCCGAAGCCGGTGGGCGAGTCGTCCGCTTGGCTGACGGCCGAGCCGATCATAGCCCAGGTTATCGAATGCACGGAAATGCTGTTGTCCACGAACAGCTCAAACTTTTGTCCGGTAGAGAGCCGCTCCGCACTGGTAGCGATGTCGGGGAAAACGATGGACTTCCTCTCCAACAGATTGTAAAAGGCCACCGGCGGAGGAGGCGCTGAGGGCTTAGTCGTTTGTTCAGCTGGAGGTTGTCCGGCCGAGGAAGCGCCCGTCTGAGTTTGGGAGGTTGAGGTTACCTGGGCTGAAAGTGAAGCTGTCGAACCGAATACGGTCACTGCAACAATAATCAACGCGCACAGCGGCAACCGCAGCGACAAGGCTCGATCGGATTGGAGGACTGGTTCACGTCTAATTTCTCCAATTCCAATTTCAAAGAGGCGCGATTCCTGGCTCAATGGCATCGCTAGAGATTACCCAATCGTTGGCGCGGCGGCAAACAATTAAAGGCAACGCTTCTAAGTTTCAAGGTTGTAAAGTTGCAAACCCGGCTTTGGTCAGGCGACTTCGCCGCTTCGGCTGGCCAAATACTGCAGCAGTTCGCCGACCGTGAGGCCTGATTGGAGCATCTGAATCATCTCTTCCGCGCTGACGCCTACTTGCGCGCCGAAAGCGACAATCTTGGCGACTGCGCACTGCAGCGCCTCCTTTTGGGCTATGGTAAGCGACTCCGCAAAATTACCGCTTGCGGCCGCGGTCAGTTGCGTTTGTGTCGACATTCGAGACTCCGCTAATGTGCCACGCAAGGGCTCAAATTACCCACGCGCCGCAGTTTTCTTCGATTCTGGAATCCGCGTTTGGTACCTCGGAATCCACCCCGCGCTACCGCTTCCGCGCGCCGATTTGCAGCTATCATCCGCCAACCTAGTCTTTTTCGGATGTGATGGCGCTTACTTCTATTTGTGATGGAAATGGACTGCTTGTGGGAAGGCGGAGTTTTGATTTGGTTTAAGACGAGGGCTAAGTTATTGCAAAAAGGCGCACATCCGCTACATTATTTGCTCGCAATGTTTTGCCGATGCAGCAGCGAGGCAAGAATCGAGGCTCCCAAAACGACCAGCACGGTGGTGAGCGTCCATTCGGTCGAAATGCTCACGGAATGCGATGCCAGCATTTTGACGCCTATAAAAATCAGCACCGCCGATAACCCGTAATGCAAATAACCGAACCGGTCCATCATTCCCGCCAGCGCAAAGTACATGGAGCGCAGGCCGAGAATGGCGAACACGTTCGAGGTGTAAACGATGAAGGCATTCAGCGTGATCGCGAGCACGGCCGGAATTGAATCCACCGCAAAGAGAATGTCGCTGGTCTCGACCAGGAGCAGCGCCACGAGGAGCGGAGTGGCATAGAGCCTGTTGGCGTCACTACCTTTATCTCGGCGCGTGAAAAATTGACCGCCGACATATTCCTTGGTCACCGGGAATACGCGGCGGAACAGGCGCAGAATGACGTTTTTTTCGGGTTGAATTTCTTTGGCGCCGTGGCGTAGCAGCTTAATCCCCGAATAAACCAGCAAGGCGCCGAATGCATAGATGATCCAATGAAAGCGAAGCAGCAGGCTTACGCCGGCCATGATGAAGACGCCGCGCATCACGAGAGCGCCGAGGATTCCGGCGAAGAGCACCTTGTGCTGATGCTCTTCGGGAACGCTGAAATAGCGGAAGATGAGAAGAAATAAAAGCAGGTTGTCGACGCTGAGCGAGAGTTCGATGACGTAAGCGGTTACGAATTGCAATGCTTGAGGGCGCCCGAAGCGCGACAGTACCAGCATTGCAAATATTGCCGCGAGCATGATCCAGATCGCCGACCAGGCAAGCGCCTGGCGAACGCCGACGGGGCTCGATCCGCGATTGAGCACGCCAAGGTCGAGCGCCAGCATCGCCAGGACAAACAGGTTAAAGAGAATCCAGAAGACGAGCACAGGGAATCTTAAAGCAGCTGACTGGTGACGGGTTACAGGAAAAGCGAAAATGCAGGAAAAGCAAGAGGCAGGAAAAGCAAAAGTGCAGGAAAGGCAAAAACAGAGGAAAAGCAAAGCACAGGAAAATCAAAACAGCAGCTCGGCCGTCCTAACGGCTGGCCTTGTGTTTGCTTTCCCGGTCACTGCTTTGTTTTTCTTGCACTTTCGCTTTTCCTGCCTTTCGCTTTTCCTAGCTTTTGATTTTCCTGTCATCTGCCACCTGCCCTACTACGCTTCGTGTCGCGCCACCATGGGCAGCACGGTGGGCTCTGGTTTCCTTTTCTTGCGAGTCTTCCGGTTAATGCTCTTCGGATGAGAACTCGCCGCAGGACCGCGGCTGATCAGATCGGCGAGCGTTGTATTTTCCAGAATCTTCGCCGCCGCGTCCCGCACTTCCAGGAAAACTTTGTAGAGGGCACTGTGTTCGGCATCGCGATCGATCAAAGCGCGCAACTGGTCGGCATCGCCGAAGGGCGCCAGCGGCCCGTCAATCAAACGGATAATCTCGCTCAGGCGAATCTCCGCCGGCGAGCGGCGCAAGCGATATCCACCCTTGGCGCCCCGGACGCTCTCCACGATGCGGGCGTTCTTGAGTTCCAGAAGAATCAGCTCGAGAAATTTCTCAGGAAGATTTTCTTCATAGGCGATGTCGCGAATCCGAATCGCGCCTTGTGTGTAGCGCCGGGTCAGCACCATCAGCGCCTGCAACGCGTACAGCCCTTTTTGCGAAACCTTCATAGTGTCCGCCCGACTCCGCCAAACTAACTCTATCTCACTAATAGGCATTATAGAAATGCAAGCCCATTGCCAAAGCGTATGCGAATCTCACCTCGACCCGATATGTGGTTTCAGCGGGTTGCAGTTGCATCGTCCTTCGGAAGCACGCGGCTATGCAAGGCTTTGCAGTTATGCTGTGCCCAAGTTCTACGCCACCTTTGGCGATGCCAGCGAAGCAATCAGCGCAGGCGCAGAATCTCGACCGTGATGTTATCCGGGCCGCCGCGTTCTTTGGCAAGCGCAATCAACTCGCGGCCCGCTTTCTCGGCCCTGTTGTTTTCGACGATGTCGAGAATCTCGGGGTCGCGTACCAGCCCCCACAATCCGTCGGTGCAGATCACCAGCACGTCGGCGGGGTGCAGCGGTTCGGGTCGTTCGGGTGCATCCATGATCAGCTCGGGATTCGTGCCCAAAGCGGCGGTCAGAATATTGCGTTGCGGATGATGCTCGGCTTCTTCCGCGCTGATCATCCCCGCCTCCACCAGCCGCCCAACATAGGAGTGGTCGCGGGTTACTCGCGTAATACGGCCGTCGCGAATCAGGTAGAGGCGAGTGTCGCCGACATGCACGAAATAGAGCTCGTCCTGCACGATCGCTGCGGCCGTGCAGGTGGTTCCCATGCCGCGCAGCTCAGGATGAGCAACGCTGTATTGCCGTATCTGCTCGTGAGCAGCCTGCAAAGCCTCAACTAGCGCGGCCTGGGGATCATTGCCACCGAAATCGCGATACACTGCCATCAGCGTCTCGACCGCCAACCGGCTGGCTTCCTGGCCGCCTTCGTATCCGCCCATGCCATCGGCCACCACGGCTAACCGGCCCTTGCGCAGGAATTGCTGGTCATCGTCGGGCTCCCAATAGCCGAACGAATCCTCATTATTCTGGCGCAGGCACCCGATGTCGGATTGGCTGGACACCTCTATGCCGGTGCGAACCTTCATCCGAACACGATTTCATTGGCGGGAATATCAAGCATAGGGAAAGAATGCCTTCACGGGCAAACCTAAAGATTATAAAGGGTGCAGGCGGGACACTCAAACCGACGGGTGAGGAGTGAATGAAAAATGGACAGCGCGGGAGTGGGATGATCCGACTTAAATCGTCGCTCTAAAAGGAAACGAGGACGGCAGCTGAGCCACCGCCCTCGCGGAATTGAGAATCGAATGTCAGATCACGGAGTTGAGGAAGGGCCACATAACGAGGTTGGGTTGTTACCGACACCGCCAGTGCCGGGGATATTGGGATTGTTGGGGTCGCCAGCCGTGTCGGCTACTGCGATCTCAACGACCGGGGTAACCATCCCCTGAAAGGTGGCCGTAACATCGTAAGCGCCACTTATCGCCCAAGAGGGAGTCGGAGTCGGGTCTGCCTGAGTAACCGCGGCACCATCGACCCAGGTGCAGAAGGCGGGGTCGACGGCTGTCGCCAAGCCCGTCGCGCTTAACTGGACAACCTGCGGCGGCGGAGGCAGCGCAAAGCCAAAGGCGTCTTGGTTATATATGGGATCGAGAACGATCTGCCAGGCAACCTCATCCCCATGAATGAGGACAGCTTTCCCGTTACTATAGTTTGCCCAAGCGTAGAGTTGGAGGTTTGCGGAAATACCCTGCAGGTTAAGTCCGGACGTGGACGTCTCGGATGTGGACGAGGTTGAGAGCTGAATAGACTGTAGCTTCTTGGTCGCTCCGCAGCCCAGCATGCTGAACACCATCAGCGCGCAAGTTAACGCGGCAAAGAGAGTTGTACGATTCACCGCCGAGTACCTCCAAAAGGAAATCTTCCGCATCGTCGCAGCATCCGTCACATCGGACAAGGTAACCAAAGTCATGGCACTGCACGGAGAGGAATACTTGGCCCTCTGGTTCCCGATAAGGGCTTTGCGGTAATCGGTTCGCGGTAACACGCGATTGTCGTAACCACGGCGACCATGAACATCGCACCGAAAATCGCAGCGCCAAATGTCAGCGTCCGAATGGGACGGTCCGCGTTAAGGTCGTCTACAATCTCTTCATGCCCGAGCCGCTTTCCGAGTCAAAGCCTGGACCCCAACCCGAACTGGCGTCGGCTAGGCCGACGCTTCCCCCGCTTGCTTCACCTCCTGCGCCGGCCGCGCCTCCGCCTCCTCCTGCTGCGCCTGCGCAAATTACCGAGTTTCATATCGGCGATGAATTCGGGACGGCCAAGCGCAACCTGCCGCCCGTACGCATCGTCCTGATATGCCTTGCGGCAGTGGCTGTAGTTGTGGGGATTTTCGCTTTCACCGAACGTGCGAAACCGCAGGGCGCGGGCTCCATCGACTTCGTATCGGTGACGGACGTGCCAGGGCAGAATATGGTACTGAGCGCTATCACGCTAACGCTGCGCAATACCGGCGAGAAGCCGTTGTGGATTCACTCTCTAAAAGCGCAGCTCGTCACGGCTGACAATCAAACGCTCGACGACGAAGCCGCGTCGGCCGTCGATCTCGACCGCTACTACCAGGCTTTCCCAGTTTTAAAGCAGAGTTCGGAATCGCCGCTTTCACCGGAGACGAAACTGCTCCCCGGAACGGTACAAAGAGGAACTATTGTCGTCGGATTCAAGGTCACCAAAGAGGCCTTCGATCGGCGCAAATCTCTGACGGTTGCGATCCAGCCCTATGACCAGCCGCTGCCCGTGATTTTGAAATGATGAAGAAGCTGTGGCGAGCGACGGGTTTGAATCATGAACTGTGAATGAGAAGTGCTCCCCGGGCGCGCCGACAGGCGCTCCGCGCTTACTCCTTTTCAAGCTGCTGACGCGCCTTCGCCAACGCGGCCTTCTCTTCCCGGCTCACCGTCGGATACTTCAAATCCATATCCTTGAGGGCATCGACCACAGCCTGCGCGACCACCAGCCTGGTAAACCACTTGTTATCCGCGGGCACGACATACCAGGGCGCGTGAGCGCTGGCCGTGTGTTGAATCATCTCTTCGTACGCTTGCTGGTAATCATTCCAGAATTCGCGTTCCTTGATATCGGCGGCAGAGAATTTCCAGTTTTTGTCGGGCGTGTCAAGCCGCTCCAGGAAGCGTTTCTTCTGCTCCTTCTTTGAGAGATGCAGGAAGAACTTGACCACCGCAATGCCATTCCGAGTAACGTAGCGCTCGAAGTTATTGATATCTTCGAAGCGCTCGCGCCATATATCTTTCGTTACGAGCGTCTTCGGCAGATTCTCGTTCTCCAGAATCTCGGGGTGGACGCGCACCACCAGCACTTCTTCATAATACGATCGATTGAAGATGCCGATCTGACCTCTGCCCGGCATGCACTTCGAGGTTCGCCACAAGTAGCCGTGGTGCAATTCTTCCGCCGTGGGCGTCTTGAACGACCACACGTCGACGCCCTGCGGATTCACTCCCGACATCACATGCTTGATGGTTCCATCTTTGCCGGCGGCATCCATCGCCTGAAAGATGAGCAGCAGGCCCCAGCGGTCCTGGGCGGCAAGAATATCCTGCAGGTCGGCCAGTTTCTTGACGCCATCGGCCAGCAACTCCTTCGCCTGCGGCTTGAGTTCTGAGCCGAGTCCGTGCGTGTCCGCCGGATCGTGATCCTTGAGGTGAAAATGTTTTCCGTGTTCAACGCGATAGCGGCTGAGCAGCTTGTCGATTTTCATAGGGATATTTTAGGCGATTCGGATCGCAGGTGATTCGGCGCCGCCGCCTTACGGGCGCAGGGGATAATAGTAGTACGCCGTCGTTCCCACCTGCTTCCATCGCGCATCGAGCAGACCGGCGAGAGCAGCGGGTGGTTCTGCGATGATGGCCTGCGCTCCGGTGCTGCGGAAAGCGGCGTAGAGTTGCTGGCGCCCTTCTTCGGTTAAGCGCCAGAATTCCGGTTCATCGGGCGACATGATATCGGCGACTATGCGGAGCTGCGCGAAATGAGCCCAATAGGAATAGTTTCCCGCTCCCACAACGGCAACCGCAGTGCCCGGCGGAATGGGCAACTGGCGGCCCATTGCTAATTGGCTTTGGGCGGACTCGGGACATCCATTCACAATTAGCTTGGCGGTGCTGCTGGCAAAGGAGAGCATCATGACCACAACTAAAGCAGCCACGCTCAATCCCGCGATATGTTGGGAATCGATGTTGTGCGAATCGTGGTTCACTGGTCGGCGCAGCGAAAGGAGTAGGGAAAGCCAGATCAAGACCACGAAAGCCCCGACAAAACGTGTCTCGAAATGGACCAGCATGTAAAGGCTGACAATGGCCACGGATATTGTCGGCAACTCCCAATGACGCCGGAGCCCGTGCAGGAAGCCAGCGGAATTCCACAACAGCAAGAACAGAAATCCCGCGGTCAGGCTGGGCTGGGCCACAACAAACAACTCAAGCACTGGCGGCACATGATGCGCGATCACGCTGAGCTGCGAGCGGAGGTTGAAGGTAGCCCGGTGCCCCTCGTTCCAGTACGACGGGTCGTAGGACGGCGGGTAAGTGCCGGGAATCGGACCATTGAATTCGTAAACGGGCGGCTCGACCGCGAGCTTTTTGGTGGGATGCTTAGGCGTGCCGCTCGCGGTGGGAATGCCCTGCCAGTTAATGACCGTCCCGCCCGGACTCACGAAGGCGGAATAATTTAATTTTCCCGAATCGCCGAAGGTGAAGCGGCCGCGAGGTGCGGATAGTGCAATCAAGAGAGGAGCCGCCACCACCGCAAACGCTAATACGCTGCACAGATTTTGCTTCCAGCGCGGCACCTTGACGAACGACGCCAGCAGAAAGACGAGGCTGATGGGAAACATGATCGCTTTCGCCCAGTAGCCAACGCCGAGCGTCAATCCAAAAGCCGCAAAGTTCATCAGCCCAGTTTGCCGGCGCAAGCGCAATAACCAACCAGCCGCCAAGTAAATGAAGGCGGTAACCAGCAGATCGGGGCCAATCAGCCAAACCGTAACCATGCCGAGCGACGACCACATAAATAGCGAATATCCAAGCAAGCAGAGTGCCCATTCGGGGAGCGCAGGCGAATTGGTGTTTTTCGCGTCGCCATTCAGGCTGATCGTGTCGAGACTGGCGTTCAAGAAAAAGCGAAACGCGAAGAACGCCAATAGCAGAATGAGGATCCCTGCGAAATGAGCCAGCGGCAATTCCTTCTCCGGCGGCAGATGGAGCCGAAACAAAGGAGCCAGCAGCACGGAATTAAGCGTGCCCCAATAGCCGTTGGCGATAGCCGCCCAGTGTCCCTTTGCGATTTCTCGCGCAATGTCGAGATAGTCCATGCCGTCGGGCGTCAACGCGTACCGGCAAGCCCAGACCTGCGCCAGGCCGAATCCCAGCGCGACCACTAAGAAGGTGTCGCCGATGCGGCGCCGTTGTTGCGTCGGGTCTTTAGCGAGAAAGCGGGAGAAGAATGTCATCGAGCCGTGAAGAACTAAGAATGGACAGTAAATCACATTCGCCGAGGATGATGCTCTAACTAATCGGGGCATGGGCGGCACCAAATTTTTCGGCTGTTGATTCAAGAAATGCAGCTAATACTTGAGTACGGACGAGTAGCCGAATGCGCCGGTGCTAAAATATGCGCATGACTACGGGTGTTCCTACTAGGAAGTTGCAGATTTTTCTGACCCAGAATGGCGCATAAAATAACTCTCATCCCAGGCGACGGAATCGGCCCTGAAGTCATTGATGCCACCGTTCGCATACTCGAAGCGACCGGCGTCAAGTTTGAATGGGAGAGCTTCGCCGCGGGCGCCGAAGCGTTTGAGAAGTACCACGAATACATTCCGAAGGAGCTCAGCGAATCGATCGAGCGCACTCGCGTTGGATTGAAGGGGCCTGTGACTACGCCCATTGGGGGCGGCTTTTCGAGCATCAATGTCGAATTGCGCAAGCGCTTCGAACTTTTCGCCAACTTTCGGCCGATCCGCAATCTGCCGCATATTCCTACGCGCTATCCGGGCATCGATCTAATCGTCGTGCGCGAAAATACCGAAGGACTTTATTCTGGCATCGAGCACGAAGTGATTCCCGGGGTGGTCGAGAGCCTGAAGATCATCACTGAGAAGGCCTCGACGCGCGTATCGCGTTTTGCCTTCGAGTATGCGCGCAAGAATAAGCGTAAGAAGATTCACTCCATCCACAAAGCCAACATCATGAAGCTGTCCGATGGATTATTTCTGCGCTGTTCGCGTGCTGTCTCGAAGGAGTATCCCGAGATTAACTACGGTGAGCACATCGTCGACAACACCTGCATGCAACTGGTAATGAACCCTTACCAATACGATATTTTGCTGATGGAAAATCTCTACGGCGATATCCTTTCCGACCTGTGCGCGGGATTGGTCGGCGGTCTGGGGCTGGTTCCGGGCGCGAATTTCGGACACACATGCGCCATTTTTGAGGCGGTGCATGGATCGGCGCCCGATATTGCAGGGAGAAATATTGCCAACCCCACGGCTGTGTTGCGCTCGGCGCTGCTCATGCTGCGCCATCTTGGCGAGGCGGACGCGGCGTGGAAGATTCGCAACGCCATCGACGAGGTCTATAAGGATCGCAGCAAGCTTACGCGGGACGTGGGCGGGACGGCGGGGACATCGGAATTTGCCGACGCTATCATTCGGGCGCTGGAAACGCAGAGTGCGACCGCCGGCGCGGCAAAGTAGCTGGCCCCACTCTCATATTGACACAGGATATGCGCACACATATACTGTGTTAGTGAATGTGACTCTATCCATTGACGAGCAGACCGTCGAACGGGCAAGAAAACGAGCCGAAGCGCTGGGCAAGAGTCTCAACCAGTTGATTCGGGAATACCTGCAGAAACTTGCGGGTGTTGACGATGCTGAGCGCAGCATCGCGGAGTTTGAACGACTGTCAGGCACGGGAAACTCCCACGGCCAGCGCTTCAATCGTGACGAGGCGCATGAGCGTTCGTAGTTTTTTCGACACGAACGTCCTCCTCTGCTCTGACGACGAATCTGCGCCGGCCAAACAGCGTCGTTCCCGCGATCTCGTAGCAGAACATAGGCGATCCAGGAGTGGCGTTGTTTCGCTGCAAGTGCTTCAGGAGTATTTCGTAAACGTCACACGAAAGCTGCGTGTCGATCCCCATATCGCACGGCGCAAGGTCGAAATTCTGGCCGAGTTTGATGTTGCCACGCCAGACGTTTCGGACATTCTCGCAGCCATCGATCTCCATCGGTTGCACGGGTTTTCCTTTTGGGATGCGCTGGTTCTGCGATCGGCCAAGCAAGCTGGATGCAGCGTTCTGCTGACCGAAGACTTCCAAGATGGCCGCGAGATCGACGGAATTCAGGTTGTGAACCCGTTTCGAACTGGGAAATGATAGGTGTTTCCGATCTCGTGGGCGACCCGCCCTCTGTTAAACTATTCCGTTTCGAGGAGCGTTCGGCTGTACGCCGTTTTGTCATGGGGGCATTTTGAAGGGGATCGAGGTTCCATATAACCGCGGGCTACATCGGTTCGCCATTTTCGTGGCCTGCGCGACTTTTGTTCTCATCATTGCGGGGGCGCTCGTAACCAGCAACGATGCCGGCCTTTCCATCCCTGACTGGCCCAGATCCTTCGGATCTTTCAGCGTTCCCGAATTGCATGGCGGGGTGCAATACGAATGGAGCCACCGCGCCATTGCCGGCTCCATCATTCTGCTGACAATTTCGATCGCGGTGTGGACATTTTTTGCCGAGCGCCGCCGCTGGATGAAATGGCTCGGTATTGCTGCCTTCGGAACGGTGATCACGCAAGCAATTCTTGGCGGGCTCACGGTGCTCTTATTCCAACCGCCATGGGTATCGACGGCGCACGCCACCGTAGCGCAGACTTTTTTTTGTATCGCCGTCGCCATCGCCGTTTTTACCGGACGGCGGTGGGTTGAGGAGCATCCGCGGACTGAGCTTGATCAGCGCCGGCCGGCGTTGTTTACTTTGACGCTGCTATCCATTTTTGTTCTCTATGTGCAGCTCATTCTGGGTGCCATGTTTCGTCATCACGGCATGAGTTGGTGGCCGCACGTGATCAACGCGGGCGTCGTCGCTATCGTTCTTTCGTGGACGGCGATTCGCGCCATCTCCGTTTACCCAAATGTCGACGCCGTTCGGCGCCCGGCTATCGCTATGCTCGGCCTGATGGTTGCGCAGCTTTGCTTAGGCTTTCTCGCCTTTATTACCCGTGTGATGTGGGGACGAGACGCGGCACAGCCCGAATCTCCGATGGTGACCGCGACTGTCACTCACGTTGCCGTCGGAGCGCTGCTGCTCGCGACTACGGTCGTGCTCGTGATCCAAGTCTGGCGCCACGTTCCTGTGGCTTTCGAAGAGCGCGTGCCGGGGCAGGATCCAGTGGCGGCTTAGGGTGAGGTCAGAGGTCAGAGGTCAGAGGTCAGAGGTTAGAGGTTAGAGGTTAGAGGTTAGAGGTTAGAGGTTAGAGGTTAGAGGTTAGAGGTTAGAGGTTAGAGGTTAGAGGTTAGAGGTTAGAGGTTAGAGGTTAGAGGTTAGAGGTTAGAG
>Ga0182024_10000793_pt1 | contig 82945 bp, 60 predicted proteins | sample P32metaG_FD_120480 | JGI IMG/M metagenome (GOLD analysis project Ga0182024, IMG submission 120480) | Permafrost microbial communities from Stordalen Mire, Sweden - P3-2 metaG (Illumina Assembly) | ecosystem: Environmental > Terrestrial > Soil > Wetlands > Permafrost | place: Sweden: Stordalen...
CCAGACCCCGGGTGATCCGCGGCACACGAGTTAAACCGCTACCGTTGCTTCCTTCCGGACCTGGCGGGGTTTGCAGCCGCCCGTTGCACGAAGCCCGGAGCCTGACAAACTACAAGTTTATCAAATAGTTCACGCAAAGGCGCAGAGCCGCCAAGAACTTCATTGTGTTCTTTGCGGGCTCTGCGCCTTTGCGTGATATTCTTGGCCGATGCGAACGATTCTGGCAGTCTGTTGTTTCGCCGTCTACGCGGCCGGCCAGGGAAAGCTCGCCGTGGCGGCGCGCGTCGATCATATCGATGAGCGTGCCAAAGAGCCGATGGTGGTGGAGCATCCGAATGGGACTCTTTTCGTCGCCGGCTACGGTAAACCTTTCGGAGTGAGGCTGTGGAAAAGCACGGATCACGGTGCAGCGTGGACGCGCGTCAACAAGGGGAGCGAAACAGACGGCGCTGTCGGCACCTCGGACGTGGATCTGGCCATATCTCGCGATGGCACCTTGTACTTCGCCGCGCTGGACGTCGACCAGGAGGCGCGAGTGGGCAGGGGCGTCTCCATAGGTGTCAGCAACGACACCGGTTCGACGTGGCGTTGGACGCGGCTGTCGTCGCAGCACACGGCCGACCGTCCCTGGGTTGCGGTGGCCGCCGATGGAACCGCGCACGTGATCTGGAGTGAGGCCGCCGGCGTCAATTACGCAGTGAGCCGCGACCACGGCGGCACATGGACGCAGAGGCCGCTGATTTACGAGCACGGAGGGTCGAGCCATCTAGCCGTGGGGCCACGTCAGGAAGTCGCAGTGCGGGTGACGCCACTATCGGGCGGCGGCACCAAGTTCGATCCAGGTGTCGATTTGATTGCCGTGAGCACCGACGGCGGAGCGACGTGGAAGACTCGCCCCGCGCCCGGTAATCGGGAATGGAGCGCGAGTTTTTCTGCAACGAAGCGCTGGGTAGAGCCGCTGGCGTGGGACTCGAAAGGGGCCCTCTACTCATTTTGGGCCGACGGCAAGGAGCTATGGCTGGCGCGATCGATCGACAAAGGGGAGACATGGGCGAGCTGGAAGGTGGACTCGGGCGATGACATTGCCTACTACCCTTATCTGGTTGCTCGGGGGCGAGGAGAACTGGCGGCGACGTGGTTTTCGGGCGATGGCGAAGCGACGCTTTCACATATAGCGAAAATCGATGCCAGCGGCAGCGCGGCTCCGAAGCTGGTGGAGGGCCCGTCGTTTCACCCGGAGACCTGGCGACCCGGAGCAAAGCCGGAAGACTCTCCCATCCGCGACGCCCATGCCGGTGGCGAGTACATGCCCATCACATTTCTCAAGGCAGGCGGCTTCGCAGTGGTGAGTTCCATCATCGACCTGAAAGCGCAGCGTTTTGGGTTCACCTGGTGGAGATTGGAGTCGCGTTAACGTGGCGTACGCCCCGGCGTGCCGCGTCGACACTCATGTCGATGCCCGGGGAGGGGTCGAGACGAGTCTCGACACGGCACGCAAGAGCTGACAGGATTTTCGACGCACTACAATAGAGACCATGAGTCATGAACTTTGGTCCGCGGTGGACCAGTATATTGCGGATTTGATGGTGCCTTCCGACCCGGCTCTGGAGAACGCTTTGCAATCCAGCGCCGAGGCCGGGATGCCGGCGATTGCGGTTTCCCCCGCCCAAGGTAAACTATTGATGCTGCTAGCCCAGAGCGTGGGGGCGAGGAAGATTTTGGAGATCGGAACGCTGGGTGGGTATTCGACCATCTGGCTGGCGAGGGGGCTGGCCTCCGGCGGGCGGTTGATCACTTTAGAAGCCGATCCGAAACATGCGGAGGTCGCGCGGCGGAATATCGCTCGGGCAGGACTGAGCGATGCGGTCGAGGTGCGATTGGGGAAGGCGATTGAGACGCTTCCGGGGCTCGAAGGGCCGTTCGACCTTATCTTTATTGACGCCGACAAGGTGAGCTATCAGGAGTATTTTTCATGGGCGGTAAAGCTGTCACGCCCGGGGAGTTTGATTATCGCCGACAACGTGGTGCGGAAGGGCGCGGTGATCGAGGAGGGGTCGGACGACGCGAACGTGCAGGAGGTCAGGCGTTTTCATGAACTGGTCGCGGCGGATAAGCGAGTGAGCGCGACGGTGATTCAAACGGTGGGCAGCAAGGGGTACGACGGGTTCACGATGGCGCGGGTTTTATAAAGAAAATGGGGACAGCCTTCTCTGTCCCAAGCGCCAGGAGCTGCGGGAGAACGCTCCAGCCTGCGACGCCAGTGGACAGAGCCGGCTGTCCCCATTTTTTGCGTGATTTATAAAGATTCGAGTTCCGGGCGGAGGGCGGCAAGTGCCAGTTCCAGGGTATGGAGAACTTGTTCGACCTCGGCCAGTTTATGCGCGCGGCCCATGGCTTCCAGCTGAAGGGCGGCGTCGACTGCGGGGCGGGCGCCGAAGTTGGAGACGGAACCTTTCAGGCCGTGGGCGGTCCGCTCCAGGAGGCGGGCGTCGCCGGTTTCGACTGCCTGGTGGAGTTCGCTCAACGATTTAGGGTAATCGTCGAGGAACAGAATGGCGATTTCCTTCAGAAGCTCGGCGTCGCCACCGACGCGCGATAGGGCGACGGCGCGGTCAAACACGGCATCGGTTGTATCGGCCTCGGCCACTTGTTTCACATTCTATATATCGGCGGAGATTGGGGGATTATGATAGGAAAACGTGCGCCAATCGACTGCCGTTCCTTTCGAAGCTGAATATTTGTTACATGTGCCGGAGGGCGAGCGACAGCTGCTGGTACTGGCGCTGCACGGGTACGGGTCCAATCCGGAGGCGATGCTGCGGTTGTCGGAGATGGCGCTGGGAGGACACGCGATTATTGCCAGTTTGCGGGGGCCGAATCAACATTATCTGAGCTCGGGTCCGCTGGGAACACCGATGGCGGCGAGCGAGGTGGGGTACAACTGGGGGACCACCAGGCATGCGGCGCTAAATATTGAACTGCATCACCGGATCGTGCGCACGGTATCGGCGGAGTTGCGGGCGCGGTTTGGGGTTCCCGTCAGGCGGACGGTACTGATGGGATTTTCACAGCCAGTGGGGCTGAATTACCGGTTCATTGGGACACATCCCGAAGAGTCCGCGGGAGGGCTGATCGCGATGTGCGGAGGCGTGCCGAAGGATTGGGAAGAAGACAAGTACGCGCGCGTCGAGGCGCCGATTCTGCACATCGCAAGGTCGGAAGACGAGTTTTTTCCGGAGGCGGTGGCGAAGGGGTTTCCGGACAGGCTGCGGGCGCATGCTGCGAACGTGGAATTTCACATGCTGCCCGGGAAACACCGGTTTCCGTCGAAGGCAGGCGGGATTATTCGGGAGTTTGCCCGGAAGATCAAAGCTTCCTGATGCGCAGGTTGCGGAATTCCACGCGCGATTCATGCGAGAGCAGGCCGATGTGGCCGGAGGGGCGGCGCAGGCCGGGGTGTTTCGTCAGGACTTCTGGGTCGTTGACCGTGGAGAGGTCGGCGTCGACGATGACCGTGCCGTTGAGGGTCACGACAATGTGCGAGCCCTGGGCGGAGATTTCCTCCGTGTTCCATTGGCCGACCGGTTTCAGAAATCCGGTCTTGGCGGGGAAGACATCGTAAATTGAGCCGTGATATTGGGCGGGTCGCAGCTTGCCTTGGTAGACGGCGGCGTCGTGATCGAGGATTTGAATTTCCATACCTTGGTAAGCGGCGTCGCCTTCGAAGGGAGCCCGGATGCCGATGCCGTTGTTGGCGCCTTCGGTGAGCTTGAAGTCGAAACGGAGGATGAAGTTGCCGTACTCGGCTTCGGTGAAGAGGTTGCCGTGGGCATCGGGCGAGGAGACTAGCAGTCCTTTCTCGACAAAGTAGCCGGCGTCACGGCCGACGTAGCGCCAGCCGGTGAGGCTGTGTCCATCGAAGAGGTCGTTGAAACCGGGCTCGGCGGCCGAGGCAAGGGCGGCCAATAGGAAGAATGTCTTAATCACCTTCGTATGATATTCTTTTAAGGGAAAGAATTTCTTTCCTCCCCAGTGGTTTTCCCGCAACGAGGCCACCCTAGCTCAGTTGGTAGAGCGGCTGATTCGTAATCAGCAGGTCGCCGGTTCGACTCCGGCGGGTGGCTCCAGAATCGATTATGCAGCCTGAGCCGACCCGCGGCCGCCTTGAGGTTGATACGCGAGGCCATATCCATCCCGCAGAGCGGAGGACTTTGTAAATCAAGCGGTACGGCGCCGATCGGCAGGCAAGTTTTACGCGATAGGTGCAAGCTTTGCAGCCCGGCCCGCAAAAGGGCTCTCATTTCCAACACGAAGGGGTTTGGCGGTTCACCTGCACCATTCCTTGCCATGAAACTCACCTTTGCAGTTTCCCTGAGTATTCTTATGGCGATCCTGTTTATCGGTACGGTCGGAGCCTTTCTGTTCTATGTTCCGGCTTGGTCGGTATTTGCGGTCGCGACGGTTCTTCTGGGGTTGGGCCTGATGTTCGCGCTGGGGCTGCTCACCGGCAGGAAGTGGCGAAAGTTGACTCCGTTTACACACCGGGCTACGCGGATGGGAACGCCTCTCTCCCTCGTTCGATAGGACCGTTCCCGATCATTCCGTGTGCTGAAGAGCCTTGTGCTGGCTGACGCTGGCGCCGTCTCCGCTTTTTAATTCCGCGAAAATCAGCGTCGAAAGCACGGTCAATCCGCCCAGGCACAGGAAGGCCTGGTGAATGCCGTGAATCATCTCCGGCGCGCTGGAATGGAAACGGTCGGGAATGAAAAACGCAGTGGCCAGCGACGCGCACGCGACGCCGAAACTGATCGACATCTGCTGCATGGTGCTGGCGATGGTACTGGCGCTGCTGGTGTCCTCCTCGGTGATATCGGCGTAGACCAGCGTGTTCATGCTGGTGTACTGAAGCGAAGTGAAAAATCCGAAGCAGAACGCCTGCGCCACAATCAGCCAGACGGGCGTCGCCGGGCCGATGGTCGCGAACAGAACAATCAGCAAGCCGATAATCACGGTGTTGGAAATCAGCACGCCGCGGTAGCCGATCAGGGCCAGAATTTTCGGCATGGTCATCTTCAGGCTCATCGCCGCGATGGCCTGGGGCATCATCATCATGCCGGATTGAATCGGCGAAAACCCCAGGCCGACCTGGTAGAGAAGCGGGAACAGAAACGGGATCCCGCCGATGCCGAGCCTGGTAAAGAAGCTTCCGCTCACCGATGCGCGAAACGTGCGGATGCGAAACAGGGTGAGACGGAGCAGAGGAAATTTCGTCCTCGTCGCACGAAAGCCATAGCTAGCCAGCAGCGCGAAGGAAATCGCCAGCATCGCCAGAATTTCGCGCCCGCTCAGCGTGTGCTCGCCGAAAACTTCCAGTACGTACGACAGCAGCCCGATCCCCGACCCGAACAGGAACAGCCCTGTCACGTCGAGAGGACTCGTTTTCTCCTCTCGATAATCGGGTAAATGCAGATAGACCATGTACAAGCCGATCAAGCCGACCGGGACGTTGACGAAAAAAATCACGCGCCAGTGAAAATAGGCAACGATCAATCCACCGGCGATGGGCCCCAGCATCGGACCGATCAGGCCCGGAATCGCGACAAAGCTCATGGCGCGGATCAACTCAGACTTCGCGAAGGTCCGCACCAGGGTGAGCCTGCCGACCGGCACCATCATCGCTCCGCCACAGCCTTGTAGAATGCGGCACGCAACCAGAACATGGATGTTGCTCGATATTCCGCAGAGCAACGACCCCAGCGTAAACAGGCCGATCGCGGACGCGAACACGCGGCGGGTCCCGAAGCGGTCCGCCATCCAGCCGCTGATCGGGATGAATACCGCCAGGCTCAGCGTATAACTGGCCAGCACCGACTTCATGCTCAGCGGAGCCACCTTCAGGGCTTCCGCCACGGCGGGCACGGCCGTGTTGAGGATGGTCGTGTCCAGCGATTCCATGAAGAACGCGACGGCCACCAGCCATGGCAATAGCCGCTTGCTGGATTCCTGAAGAGTGGGAGCGGGGTTCAAAATTGTTTGTGTTGAATTTCCGACGGAGCGCGCTGACGATCCAGCGCCTCCACGCGCAAGACCCACTTTAGCGGAACCGTTTCGGGAAGGAAGCATTGGCGGTCGTCGCAGGCCTGGTAGCGGAATTTCCCCTCCACCGTCAGTTCCCCGGGCTGAACTCCCTTCGCGATCGTGATGTCGCGCAACACGCGAGTCTGGCCGCTATAGACGGGCAGCGTTTCGTGGATCGCTTTGAAAGTGAGCTTCTTCGACTCGGGATAAACCGCGTCGTGCACGCTAAACGAGGGCGATTCCGCGATCGAGAGATCGATGGGAATGTACCCCTTCACACCCGGCGCGTACACATGCATCCCCTTCGGCAGATCGATGTCGACAGCCAGCACGATGCGCTGGCCGATGTGCACCACATCGTCGCCGGCCGACGTCGAAATCCGCAAATACTTCGCCTCTACCGTCGAATGCGCGCCGCCCACCGAGGCTCCGAACTCCTTCGCAAGAATCGCGGAGGCGGTGTAACGCTGCGAGTAATCGTCCTCGAAATATTTCTGCACCACCACGCCCTGCCGATCGAGAATGTACGTGCCTGGATAAGGGATGCCGTAGGTCATCCCCTTGGGCGCGGTCTCATTGAGAATTCCATACGCGCGGATGATCTTTGAATCGGGATCGGACAACAGCGGAAACGTGATCTTCGTCCGCTCAGCGAAACTTTTGAGAATCGCAGTGCTGTCGTAGCTGATTGCTGCGACACTCAGCCCACGCTTTTGGATCTCGGCAAGATTCTGTTCCAGCTCGACCAGCTGGACTTTGCAGTAAGGTCACCAATCGGCGGAACGAAAGAAGACCAGCATCATTCCCTTGGGCCCCATCAGGGAACGAAGCGAATGGGAGGCCCCGTTCTGGTCGACGGCTTCGAAGTCGGGAACCTTTTCGCCGACTGAAGGTCCTGTTTTCGCGGCGGTTTGGCCCGAAAGGGAGGCCCCAAGAAGAACGGCAAGCGCGAAAGCCCTCATACGCTCCACACTAACAGAGATCGCTGCCTACTTCACCGGCACGTCCAATACGATGAGCCAGTATTGCAACGATTGAAGCGTGAATCCGATGAAAATAAGTCCGATGCCAAACGCTCCCATAATCCGCGCAGGCAGGTTTTCCGAAAAATACTCGATGAACGGACCGAGCGCATTTCCAAGGGCCGTAACGACGCCGGTCACCACGCCGACCCGCAGGGCGAACAGCCACGGATGCTCCAGGTGCTGGACGAACGCGCTGCAAGCAAGCGCGGTGGCGATGTAACCGACCGTTCGCACGATAGCGGCCCAGAATTGCCGTCGCGTCAGGCGAGGGCGACGCCCCCCGGGAGAATCGAAACCTGGCCGAATCCCCCGCGAATAGGCGAAAATCTGTCCCAGCGTGATGAGCACTCCGAACGCGGCGGCGAATCGAAATCCCACCACGCGGTACAGGCCCACGGCAAACGCGAACCCGCGAATCGCGCTGAATATACCCTCCCAGAGCAACGAAAAGTGTCCTTTGCCGCGAGCCGCGCGGGTGAGCTCAATCGCGACCGTGATTCCGGTCGCCGCGCCCGACGCCATCCCGAAGATCCATCCCAACCCCAATCCATAGCCGATCCCGAACACCACGGAGTACGTGACGGCCCGCGTCAGCATCCGCAAAGGGCCGGCCTGTCCGCCCAACAGGTCGTACGCGAGATAGAGACTTCCCAGCACATCCAGACCGCTGCCCGCGATGCTGACCGTCGCAACCGTGTGGTGATCCATCAATTGATTCTAAGATGGACTCATGAGACGCCTGCTGCTGCCCCTCCTCCTTCTTTCCCTCAAGGCCGCTGACACTCCCGACCTGAAAAACACTCCCACGCTCTACGTTGTCGGCTACGCCCACCTCGATACCGAATGGAACTGGGATTACGTCACCACCATCGGCCAATACCTGCCGCGTACGATGCACGATAATTTCGACCTGTTCGAGAAATATCCGCACTACATTTTCAATTTCACGGGCGCCAACCGCTACCGGATGATGAAGGAGTATTATCCGCTCGACTTCAAGAAGGTGAAAACCTACGTCGATAGCGGGCGTTGGTATCCGGCCGGATCGTCGATGGAGGAGGGCGACGTCAACGCGCCCAGCGCCGAAGCGATTATGCGCGAAATCTTGTACGGCAATAAATGGTTCCAGCGCGAGTTCGGCAAGTCGAGCGCCGAATACATGCTGCCCGATTGTTTCGGCTTCCCCGCGTCGCTTCCCAGCATCCTGGCGCACGCCGGCATCAAGGGTTTTTCGACACAGAAATTATCTTCCGGCTGGCAGCCGGCGCCGCACGTCGGCGGTCCCGATTCACCGGAGAAGACGCCGCAGGGAATCCCGTTCAACGTCGGCCTTTGGATCGGACCCGACGGCAAGAGCGTGATCGCCGCGCTGAACCCGCTGAGCTATGGCTCGACCGTTACCTATGATCTGAGCAAGACTCCTCCGCCGCCTCCGCCCGTCGATCCGAACGCCGTCGCCGGACGCGGCGGGCGTGGGGGACGCGGCGGCGCAATGGAAGACTGGACCAAGCGCGTGCAGATTAACGGCGACCTCACCGGCATCTTCGCCGACTATCACTACGTGGGCACCGGCGACGTCGGCGGCTCCCCGCAGCCCGATTCGGTGCGCGTGATGGAAGACATCATCACGAAAAAAATGGACGCTCCTCCCCAGCCTCGCTTCGGCGGTGGACGTGGAGGCGCGGCACCTCCGCCGCCCCCTCCCGCCGGCCCTCCCATGCAGTACGGCGACGGACCCTTGAAGGTGGTATGGTCCAACGCGGACCAGATTTTCAAGGACATGATCGCCTGCTGTTCGCTGGAACGCCTGCCGAAATATCAAGGCGACCTGGAATTGATCAATCATTCTGCTGGATCGCTCACCTCGCAGACGATCCACAAGCGCTGGAATCGTCAAAATGAGTTATTGGCCGACGCCGCCGAAAAAGCATCGGTCGCCGCAAGCTGGTTGGGTGCTCGCGTGTATCCCCTTCAGCGATTGAACGACGCTTGGACGTTGGTGATGGGCGGCCATTTCCACGACATCATGGCCGGCACCGCGACACCCAAGGCGTACGAATATTCCTGGAACGACGACGTGATCGCGATGAACCAATTTGCCGGCGTGCTGGCGGATTCGAGCGAAGCGGTATCGGGTGCGCTCAACACGCAGACCAAGGGAGTGCCGGTGGTGGTCTACAATCCTTTGTCGATTGCGCGCGAGGATGTGGTGGAAGCCGAGGTGTCGTTCCCCGGCGGAATGCCGAAAGCGGTTCGCGTGACGGGTCCCGATGGAGCGGACGTGCCGTCGCAGGTGTCGAACGGGAAGGTCGTGTTCGCCGCAAAGGTGCCGTCGACGGGATATGCGGTGTATGATGTGCAGCCCGCGGAGTCGGCGATGCCGGGCTCGTTCATGGGGATGACGAACTATCAGGGAGCGATCAGTGCAACATCCTTGGAGAACGCCCGATATCGCATGGTGGTCGATCAGACCGGCGACATCGTGCGCATCTTCGACAAGTCCCTGAGCAAGGAATTATTGTCGGGGCCCGTGCGGCTCGCTTTCCAATACGAAAAGCCCGTGCAATGGCCGGCTTGGAACATGGATTGGGAGGATCAGAAGAAACCGTCACGCGGATTCGTCACCGGACCAGCCCACACGCGAATAACTGAGAATGGCGCCGCGCGCCTTTCATTCGAAATTTCCCGCGAAACCGAAGGTTCCAAATTCGTCCAGACCATCCGTCTCTCCGCGGGCGACGCCGGCAATCGCGTCGAGATCGGCAACGTGATCGATTGGAAAAGCGGCGAAACTGCCCTTAAAGCCACGTTCCCTCTCGCCGCTCAAAACCTTGAAGCAACCTACAACTGGGACATCGGAACCATCCAGCGTGGAAACAACGAGGAGCGAAAATTCGAGGTCGCCTCGCACCAATGGATCGACCTGACCGACCAATCCGGCCAGTTCGGCACGACGATTCTCACTGATTGCAAGAACGGATCCGACAAACCGGACGACCACACGCTTCGCCTGACGCTGATCTACTCGCCCGGCGTCCGCGCGCAGTACACTTACCAGGCCAGCAACGATTGGGGTCATCACGAATTCATGTACGGCATCGCCGGACACGCCGGCAAGCAACCAGCCGACTGGCAAGCCGAGCGTCTCAATCAACCCTTGATCGCCTTTCAGGCCACGAAACACGCGGGGGCGCTCGGCAAAACTTTTTCGCTCCTCACCGTCAGCAACCCTCGCATCCGCGTTCTCGCGCTCAAGAAAGCGGAAATTGAAGACGAATGGATTCTCCGCGCGGTAGAGATGGACGGCAACGAAGTGAAGGACGTTCGATTCTCGTTCCCCAGCAGCGTAGCCGCGGCCCACGAAGTGGACGGGCAGGAGGTCCATCTCGCCGGCGCGACCATCGACAACGGCGCGTTGCTCAGCAATTTCGCTCCGTTCCAGCCCCGCACGTTCGCCCTCAAGCTGGAAGCGTCGCCGGCGAAGTTAGGCGCGCCGAAGTCGCAGCCCGTCGCGTTGAAATACGATCTCGCCGTCGCGACCATGGACGGCGCCAAATCATCCGCCTCCTTCAGCCTGCCCGCGGAGATGCTGCCTGCGAACCTGAACTACGGCGGCGTCCAATTCAAGCTAGGTCCCACCGATAAAGCGAACGCGGTCGTCGCCAAAGGCCAGTCGATTTCGCTGCCTGGAAAATTCAACCGCGTCTATATCCTCGCCGCATCGGCCGATGGCGACCAGTCCGCGACATTCCGTATCGGCGATCATCCGTTCGATCTGAGTATCCAGGATTGGGGAGGCTACATTGGCCAATGGGACAACCGGACGTGGCAACCGAAAACCAGCGAACAGCCGGCGTTCCCCGGAGCAGCCGATCAACGCCCCCGCACTCGCGTCGAGCCTTTTGGCGAAATGACGGGAATCACACCAGGCTTCATCAAGCGAGCCGACGTCGCCTGGTTCGCCTCGCACCATCACAACGCCGACGGCACCAACGCGCTCTACAGCTACTCGTATCTATTCGCTTATACAATCGATGCTCCCGCCGGCGCGAAGACGCTCCAGCTTCCGAATAACGACAAAATTCGCATTCTGGCCGTAACGGTGGCCGAAGAGAGCGCAAGCGCGCGCCCGGCGCAGCCTCTCTACGACACCTTGCGTAAATAGACGTAGCTCTTTTTCAGGCTCTCGATCGGATCGCCGGGCGTGTAATCCTGCTCGACATAATAATGCTGGACGCCCGCCCTCTCCGCATTCTGGAGCACCTTTGACCAGTCGATCACCCCCGCGCCGACCTCCAGAAAATCTTCGTGCTTCACCTGATCGGTCTCATAGCAGACCGGCGTGCCTTTCGCCTTGTCCTTCAAGTGAAGCGCGAAGATCCGCCCGCTCCATTTCTCGATCAAGCTCGCCGGATCATCCCCAGCGACGCTAGCCCAAAAACAATCGATCTCCAGCTTCACATCTTTCGTCAGCTTCTCGTGCATCAAATCAATCGCGCGGAACTTCGGATCAAACTCGAAATTGTGGTGATGATAATAAAACGTCAGCCCGGCCTTCGCGCATCGCTCCCCGGTCCCGTTAAGCGTTTGATCGATAAACCGAGGCCAAAACTCCGCCGGATTCTTCCTGTACCCCGGCTGTACATACGCGACCCCAATCGCCGGAATCCCGAGCTCTTTCGCCTGCCCGATAAATTCATCCAGGAGCTGAGCCCGGCTTTGGTCAACTTGCATGTGCGACCCCGTGGCCCGCAGCCCAGTCTCTTTCAGCACCGCCGCGAACTTCTTCGCATCGTCGAAATTAATCTCGACTTCCTTGTACCCAGTCGCCGCGATCGCACGCAGCGTCGCTTCGCCCTTCGTCGGCAGCACGGACCGCACAGTATAAACCTGCACCCCCAGCGGTCGATCGAACGCCGCGAACATCTTTGGAACAGTCAAGGAAGCGGCCATGCCGCCGAGCAGTTGGCGTCTTGTCACGCCGCTATCTTATCGTCTTTATTTATTCCGCTCAAGTAATAATGCACCGCCGGCGTCACGATCAGCGACAGCACCATCGACGCCACAATCCCTCCGATAACGGCAATCGCGAGTGGTTGCAGCATCTGCGAACCGCTCCCCAGCGCCAGCGAGAGAGGAATCATGCCGGCGATGGTCGCCAGCGCCGTCATCAGAATCGGACGCAGCCGGCGCGCGCCCGCCTCGATCATGGCGTCATGCGCGGAATAACCCTCGGCGCGATACCGCTCGTCGGCGTCCAGCAGCAGGATTCCGTTCTTCGCCACGATGCCGATGACCATGATGAGTCCCATGAACGAGGAGATGTTGAACGTCGTCCCCGTGACCAGGAGCGCGAAAAACACGCCCGACGTCGAGAGCAGCGCCGACGCCAGAATCGCCGTGGGCGCGGCAAAGGTCCGAAATTCGACCAGCAGGACGGTAAACACCAGCACCACCGCCAGTCCGAGCACGACGAGAAGATCCTTGAACGATTTCTGCTGCTCGGCGTACGTACCGCCATAAACCACGCGAATCTCCGGAGGCAGTTGCAGATCGGTGACCGCCTGCTGCACCATTTCCATCCCTTTGCCGAGACTGACTCCGTCGAAGCGTCCGGTAACGGCGACGTCCCGCTGCAAATTCTCGCGCTGGATTTCCGTCTGCCCCACTTCGCTCTCGAATGTCGCCAGCGTCCCCAGCGAGGCGGTCTTGCCGGTCGAATTACTGGTGATCATCGTATTCCTGATCTGGTCCAGCGACGCGCGCGCGTCCTGCGGAAACCGCACGCGGATCGTATAGGAACGATCGTTCACAATAACCGGAGTTGTCGCCGGCTCGCCTTGCAGAATCGCGCTGGCATCGATCTCGATTTCCTGCGGCGAGAATCCCGACCGCGCCGCGACCACCGGGTCAACCTTCATCACAATCGCCGATCCACTGATCGTATTTTCGATCCCGTCCTTCACGTCGGCGACGCCCTTGATCTTTTTGATGCGTTCCGCCACTTTCGGCGCCCATTTTTTCAGCAGCACCAGATCCGGAGAAAACATTTTGATCTCGATCGGCTCCGGCGAACTGGTCAGATCGCCGATGTTGTCTTGCAATTGTTGAATAAACTCGACGTCCAGTTGCGGATACTTCTTGTTGACCTTTTCGCGCACGCCGGACATCACCTCTTCAATGCTCCGGTCGCGTTTGCGTTTCAGCTTCACGGTAAAATCGCCCCGGTTCGCCTCCGTCACCGCGGCCAGGCCAAGCTGCAATCCCGTGCGTCGCGACGTGCTCTCCACCTCTTCGGTAGACGAAAGAACTTTCTCCACTCCAAGCAGCACGGCGTTGGTATCTTCCAAAGACGAACCCGCCGGCATCAGGTAATCGAGAATAAATCCTCCTTCGTCCATGGCCGGCAACAGGTCGCTGCCCAGCGCGCGATAGCAGAAAAACGAGGCGACAATCAGCACCACACTTCCCGCCGCAAGCGCCAGAGGATACGCCAGCACGAACCGCAGCGTGCGATCGTACCAACGATTCACCCGCCCCATGAATCCCGTAGGCGCACCGTCCTCGCCGTGGACGTGTGCCGATTTTCGCCGCAGCAGGAAATAGCTCAGCGTCGGAGTCCAGGTCAGCGCCAGCACCAGCGACGTCAACAGCGCGGTTCCCACCGTCACCGCCAGCGCGCGGAAGAACGTTCCCGTCACTCCCGTAATCGAAATCAAAGGAAGAAACACCACAATCGGCGCGATGGTCGAGCCCACCAGAGGCACGCGAATCTCGCGCAGCGCGCTGCGAATCGCTTCGCCCCGGCTCTGGCCCGAATCGCGATGCAGCACGATATTCTCCACCACCACAATCGCGTCGTCGATAATCAAACCCACCGCCGCCGCGAGGCCGCCGAGCGTCATCAGGTTGAAGCTCTCGCCGATCATCCGCATCACGATCAGCGTGATTGCGATGGTCGCCGGAATCACCAGCGCCGCGACCAACGAACTGCCCCAGTCGCGCAGGAACAGCACCAGAATGATCGCCGCCAGCGCGAGGCCGATCAGAATCGCGTCGCGCACACTGTCGATCGAATCCCGCACCAGTATCGACTGATCGTAAAACGTCTCCACCTTCACGCCCGCCGGCAGCGTTTTGCGGATCTGCGCCAGTTCCTGCCCGGACGCATCGGCCACCGCGACCGTGTTCCCGTCGGGCTGCCGGAAAATACTCAGCAACACGGCGGGCTTGCCATTGGCGGTGACCATCGTATAAACCGGCATCACCGAAGGATGCACCGTCGCGATGTCGCCGATTCTCACCGGAACTCCCCCAGGCGTTGCTCTCACGACAATGTTCGCGATCTCCGACGGATCTTTCGCCTGGCCCGTGACCAGCGTCAGCGACAACTCGTGGTTATTCTCGATCAGTCCTGGCGAATCGATCATGTTGGTTTTCGTCACCGCGTCCAGAATGCCCTGCACCGTGACCTGCGCTTCGAGCAGCTTCGCCGGGTCCGGCTGAATCTCAAACTCCGGCACGCTGCCGCCTTGCAGCACCACCATCGAGACTCCGTTCACGCGATTGAGCCGTGGTTTGATTGTGTAATTCGCGACCTCCCACAGCTCGCTTTGCGACATGGTGTCGGACGTCAGGCTGTAGCCCAGAATTGGAAATGCCGCGAACGTCAGCCGGTTGGCTACTAGTTTCGCGGTCGAAGGCAGCAATGGCTGCGCCCTCGCCAGCGCCGCATTCACATATTGGAGCGTCTGGAACATATTCACGCTCCAGTTGAAAAACAGGTTGATTTCGCCTGAGCCGCGGCTGGTCACGGACTTCACCAGTTCCAGGCCCGGCACGCTGTTCATCGCCTCTTCCACCGGCCTCGTGACCGTGACTTCCATTTGATTGATGGGCGCGACGCCGTTGTCGATTCCCACCAGAATGCGCGGGAAGTCGGTTGATGGAAATACCGCCACGGGGATCGAGAACGCCAGGTACGTGCCCGCCCCGATCAGCGTAAGAATCACAAAAATGATGGGCCCGGAGAAGCGCGCCGTCCAATGCTCCTGCTGCGCCTCCGCTACCGGAGGATCGACCATGGTGGGCTCGCTCATTATTTCTTGCCCTTGTCCTTGTCCGCGGCCTTGCCATCGGCGGGCTTCTTCTCGTCGTCCGCACTATCGGGGTTGTCTTCGTCCTCGTCCTCGGCCTTCGGCTGCTGAATCGAGACCTTCGCTTTGTCCTCCAGACCCAGACCGCCCGACACGACCACCTGATCGCCGTCCTGCAACCCGCTCACGATCTGTACGCGCGCGCCTTGACGGATTCCGACGGAAACCCTGCGCTCGTGCGCTTTGGAATCGCTGGTGGTGACCACCATCACCTTCTGCCCGCCGTCGTCCGCGTTAAGCAGCGCCGACGCCGGAATCACGATGGTGTTCTGAATCGTATCCGCGATAATCGCCACGCGTACGCTCGCGCCCGGCTTCAGTTTCTCGCCCGGATTCGCCACCTGCACCCAAACCTCGACGGTCGTCGTGTTCGGATCCACCGCCGGACTCACTACCGTGACCTTGCCCGCCAGATCCCCGTCCGGTCCGCTGATGCGCGCCGGCCGGCCCACTTTGATCATGGACGCTTCCTTCACCGGGATATTCGCCCGCGCCACCACCTGCGAGATATCGATGATGGTAATGATCGGAGTGCCGCTGGCCGGCATCTCGCCCGCGTACACCGAACGATCCGCCACCACCCCGCTGATCGGACTTCGGATCTTGGCGTAGGAAAGCTGAACCTCGGCGTTATCGTAATGCGCCTTGGCCGCGCTCATCTGCGCCTGCGCACCGCGAATCGTCTCGCGCTGGCCGACTTGATTGAGGGCCTGCAAATGGCGCTGCGCCGTTTCCAACTGCCCCCGCGCCTGCGCCAGCGCGACCTTCGCGTCGTCCACTAGTTTCTGCGCCAGCGCCCCTTCGCGCTGTAGCGCGACGCGGTTGTCGTACAGTTTCTGCGCCGCATCCAGCACCTGTTGCGACACCTGCACGTCCGCCTGCGCCTTGCCCTTATCCTCCAGCACCGTCGCGCCCGAAATCATCTGATAGGACGCCTGGGTCTGCTGATACTGGCTGTTGCTTTCGTTCGCCGCCGCCGCCAGATCGCCGCTCTCCAACTCCGCGATCACCTGCCCCGCCTTCACGTGATCCCCGCGATTCACCAGCATCCGTTTCACCGGCGCGCTGATTTTCGGAGTCACGTTCGCCTGGTTGATCGGATAAAGAATCGCATCGGCCGTGACCATGTAATCCACCGCGCCGCGCACCGCTGTCTCCAGCAGCACCGGCGTAGGCGCCTCACCCTCCGCCGCCTCTTTCTCCGCCTTCTTCCCGCATCCGGCCAGCAGCAGGCACGCCATCGCAAATGGCCAAAGCTTCTTCATAAAGTCCCCGTCAGCATTTTCAAATTCGCCAGCGCCACGCGATGCCGCGCCAGTCCGTCGTCATTCGCATTGCGCGCCTGCGTGGCGGTGTTCTGCGCGTCCACAACTTCCAGCGCCGTCGCCTCGCCCGCCTGATATCGCAGCACCGTCAACCGCAGGCTCTCCGCCGCCAGAGCCACTGAACTCTTCAGCGATTCCAGTTGCCCTCGCGCCGCCTGCAACTCCGCGTACGCCGCCGCGATATTGCTTTGCAGGGTTCTCTGCGCCAACGATAAATCCAACTGCGCCTGGTCGCGTTTCAATTCCGCCTGTTTCACTTTGCTCCGCGTCGCGCCCCAATTCCACACCGGAACCGTCAGCGTCACCTGCGCGCTATATCCCAAGTTCTGCCGCCCGGTCACCAGATAATTGGGCAGCGTGCTGCGCCCCGTCGCGTCCGTCGGAGTGTTGGTCGTAGCCGCGAATTGATTGGCGTCGATTCCATAGAAAAAATCCAAGCCGAACGACGGCAGAAACTGGTAGCGAGCCACGCTCACTTCCCACCCCGCCTCTTGCACTCCCGCCGCCGCGGCCTTGATGTCCGGACTGCTTGAAGTGGCTGCCGCCCGCGCCTCTTCCACCGTCGGCAGTTCCGCCGGCTGCGCGAAATCGTCCACCACCGCGAACTCGGAGCTGAAATTCGGAAAAATCAGAACCCCCAGCGCGATGCGAGCTTTCTCAATTGCCAGCGCCGCCTCTTTCAAATCCCTCTGCCGCTGCTCGAAATCGATCTGCGCCTTGATCACGTCGGCGTGCGCCACTTCCCCGCCCTTTTCCTGTTTCTGCGTCACGTCGAAAAAGCGCTCGGCCTCTTTCAAACTTGTTTGCGAGTTGCCGAGCTTGCGCTCGGCCAGCACGATCGCGTAATAATCCTGAATCACGATCGCGCTCAGTCCGCGCGCCGCGACATCCACCTTGGCTTTGGCAATCGCCTCCGCGGCCATCGCCCTCTGGATCTCTCCGTGCCGCACCAGCGACAGCAGCTCCTGGTGCACGACAGCCTGCTCGTTGTAAACATGCACGCCATCGTTCGCCACGAAGACTCCGGACGGTGTTCCGTTGGCCTGGGTATAAATGAACTGGTTCAGCGCGCTCACCTGGGGCAGTGTGCCGGCGCGAGCCTGCGCGCGGTCCTCCCGGGCTTGCAACACAGCCAGATTCGCGCTCTGAATCTGCCCGCCGTACTGTTTGGCGCGAGCCAACGCGTCCTGAAGGGAAATCGTCGGCGGCTGAGCGAACATCACGCCCGCCAGCATGACCCCACATACCCAATTCCGCATTGACTACCAGTGGATCATGTGTTCCTGAAGATAAGCTGAAAAGCCCCATGCGTCAGAGTCTGTGTGAAAACCGCGGCGCTGACCGCTCCTGCTAGTCGGGGCTCCGTTTATCTTGATGAATCCCCAAGGCTCGAAACAGAGCCGCGACTGGCAGGAGCGGTCCAAACCGACTTTTCACACAGACTCGTCAGCTTGGGGTTATCTCGACGGGCGGACGAACCCCAAGCTGACGCATGGGGCTTTCAGTCACCCTTCAGCTTCCCTTGCTAATATCGTGAACGATGCAGATTCTGGTCGCCGAAGACGATCGGCGCATGGCCGAGCTGCTCCAAAAGACGCTCGCCGAAGAGGGTCATCAGGTGGTGGTCGCGCACGACGGCCGCGAAGCCTTCGAGATCGCCCTCTATTCGTCCTTCGACGTCATTGTGCTCGATGTTATGCTCCCGGGCATGACCGGAACCGCCGTCGCCCGCAAGCTGCGCGAAGGCCGCAATCAAACGCCTATCCTGATGCTCACCGCCCGCGACTCAGCGGCCGACACCGTCACCGGCCTCGATTCTGGAGCCGACGACTACCTCACCAAACCCTTTTCCATCGACATCCTGCTCGCCCGCCTGCGCGCCGTCAGCCGCCGCGGCGCCATCGCCCGCCCGGTCTGTCTCGAAATCGCCGACGTCCGCCTCGACCCCGCCAGCCATCGCGTCACTCGAGGCGAGGAGGTGCTCGCGCTCACCCCTCGCGAATACCGTCTCCTCGAACTGCTCATGCGAAATCCCGGTAGAGCCATCAGCCGCGACACTATCCTCGAATCCGTCTGGGGCTTTGGCAGTGGGATTAACGAGAACACGCTCGAAGTCTTCATGCGCCTGCTGCGCGGCAAGGTGGACACCCGCGAACCGAAGCTGATCCACACCGTTCGCGGCTATGGCTACATGATGAGGGATTCCGCATGAAGTCCATCCGCTTCCGTCTGACCGCCTGGTACGCCGTGATTCTGACCGCAGGCTTCGCGCTCTTTGGAGGCCTCATCTGGTTGTCGCTCCGCCACCGTCTGCTGGACGAAATCGATCAGGATCTGAACGGACGCGCCAGCCGCTTCGAAAAATATTTCCGTGCCGAGTCTCTCGAAACCTCGGACAAACAGCTTCGCGACGAGCTGGACGAATTCTGCCAGGCCCTCCCTCCCCTGAGCTACATCGACCTGCGCGGCAGCTTTGCGTTCCACTATCCGTTGGAGCGACCCTCCGCGAATTTTCGTACCCTCCAACGGAAATTCACGATCGCAAACGAATCGTTCGATCTTGAGGTCGCCGAATCCATCGGAGGCCTCCAGCACACGCTCGACCTGCTGCGCCTCCTGCTGCTCAGCCTGAGCCCGATTGTCATCCTGATCGCCTGCCTCGGCGGAGCCTGGCTCAGCGCCCGGGCATTGAAGCCCGTCACCGACCTCACGGCGGCGGCATTGACCATCAGCATTGAAAATCTATCCGGACGCCTTCCCGTCCCCGATACCGGCGACGAACTGGCTCATTTGACCGACGTTCTGAACACCATGCTGGCGCGCCTCGAAGGCGCCGTGAAAACTCTTTCCCAATTCGTGGCCGACGCGTCGCACGAATTCCGCACGCCTCTCGCCGTTATCCGCACCACGGCGGAACTGGCTCTGCGCCGCGCCCGTGAGCCCGAAGCCTATCGCGATTCGCTCCAGGAAATTGCCTCCGAAGCCGAGAGAATGACCGCCCTGGTCGAAGATTTGCTGATTCTCGCCCGAAGCGATGCAGGCGCCGTGGACATGCCTGTCGCACCTCTCGACCTGCGCGAAGTCCTGCGCGGCGTGCTGGCGGAAATAAAAAGCCTCGCCGAGTTTCGCCGGATTCACATCGCGCTTCACGCCGATCGGCCGGCGGTCGTCCCCGGAAATCGTCCCGCCCTTCACCGCCTGTTTTTAGTTCTGCTCGACAACGCCGTGAAGTACTCGCCCGAAGGCGGAGAAGTGGTCGTCACGCTGTCGGATCACTCGGTGAAGATCGAAGACTTCGGCGCCGGCATCAGCCAAGCCGACCTGCCGCATATCTTCAAACGCTTCTATCAGGCCGATCGCGCGCGCAGCCAGGGCGGCTATGGCCTCGGGCTGTCTCTCGCTGAGAGCATCGTAAAAGCCCACGGCGGAACGATCGGTGTCATCAGCACTCCCGGCGCAGGCTCGACATTCGAAGTCACCCTCACCGCCCGCGAGGCGCGACCTGATTTGTGCCTGGCAACCCGTGTATCGTAAGCCGGCGTGGAGCCCCATGCGTCAGCTTGGGGCTATTGCGGTTCTCAGTGCCAGCCCCAAGCTGACGCATGGGGCTGGAATTGCCAACAAATCAGCCGGTCGCAGCCCTTGTGGGGCAGGGCCATGCCCTGCCGTTACGCCCGCCGCCGCATCCCCGTCTGATACTTGTGCCTCTCCGCCGACCACGTCGTCTCCCCGTACTCGCCCATATTGACGGTGCCCGACATCTTGTCGCCATCCACCGTCCCCGTGAACGCGTACGACAATCCCTGCCCCTGAATCCGATACCGGCTTTGAAACTTCACTACGTTCCCGGAAACCGTGCCGCTCAAATCGCCCTCATCGAACTCCGCGTGATGAGTGCCCGTCAACTTCTCGGCACTCTGCTCGAACACGATGTTATGAACCGCCGTGCCCCTGCCATATTCAAGCGTAGCGACCCATTGCCCTGACACTGTCACGGTCGGAGCCTGTGGCTCGGGCGGATTCTCGAACTTCGGAGGCTTCGATAACACGTTAAACAACCGGTCCGCGACCACCTTCACGTCAGCCGGCATCATCATGTAAGGCACCACGCTGACCGTGCTGGCCATGTTCGCCGGCCTCGCGCCGTTGCCACTGGCGAGAATAATGCGCGGCTCCGTGTCGGTCAGCAGTTTGTGGACTTCCGTCCCCGTAATCCCCAGCTTCGCGCCGTCCCATTTGATATTCAACTGCGGCGTCCGGTTCGACAAACCCTCGCGCGGCTGCGCCAGCGTCGCGGTCACGCCGTCCACTTTTTTCACCTGGGTCGCGATCTGATCCAGCCAGCCTTCCCACGTCTTCCATTCGGCCTGGTGGTCGCGCTTCACCCACATCTCCACCGCGGCCAGCATACCCATGATCTCTTCCTTGCCCACTTTCAGAGACCGTCCGAACGCATGGTGCGGCGCGCTATTCGCCCACGCGGCTTGGAGCAGAGCTTTGTCGCCCAGCAACAAACCCGCAGCCTGTGGACCTCTTATGCACTTGCCGCCGCTGTACACCACCACCGATGCTCCTCGCGCCAGGTGCACGTTCGGCTTCAGCGTAAGAATCTCCGCCGCCGCGTCCACAACTACCGGCACGTTATGCTTCTTGGCGACGTCGGATATCGCCTTCGTTCCGAGCGGCCCCTCGTCGCCATTGCCGGCCAGGATATAAACCATCGCCGTGCGTTCGTTGAACGCCGTCGCCAGCTCCGACGGATCTTTCACTTCGACAATCTTCACGCCGGTCATGCGCACCGCGTGATCGTACACGTTACGCGAATACGACGGAATGACCACTTCATTCTTCAATCCCGTCAAATCCGGAATCCTTTGCATCCGCTCCGGATTGAACCCGGCGATCGCGCCCAGCGTGCAATTGGTCACGCCCGCGCAGCAGCCGTTCGAGACCATGCCCCACTCCGCGCCCGTGATCTCCGCCAGCCTCCGCCCGACGCCTTCCGCCAGTTCGTCCATCTGCACAAAGCCGCGCGACGCTTCGTCCATGGCCTTCTTCACTTCGGGAAGCGTCTGCGACCCGGTGATGATCGTGAACGTCCCTCGCGCGTTGATGATCGGCCGCACGCCGATCGACCGGTACAAGTTCGCGCCCAGCTCCAGCGGCGCGGCCGCGAGTCGTCGCACGCCTCCGCCCACTGCACCAAGCATCGCCATGAAACTGCCTCGACGGACCAGATCGCGCCGGTTGAACATAAACACCTCCCGTAATATGGTCAATTATGGCACCAACGACATGAAACTCGCATTCCTCGCAAGTTTGGCGCTTTGCGCCCAGGCCCAGGACGGCCCAAAACTATTCGCCACGCGATGCGCCGGATGCCACGGTTCCGATGGTGCCGGGGGCGAGCACGCGCCGTCCATCGTCGAACGGGCGCGCCGCGATCTGCGCAGCACGATTAAGGACGGAATCCAGGCCGCGGGCATGCCCGCCTTCACCTTCACCGACCCGGAAATGAACGCCATGGTCGCCTACGTCGGCGAACTGCGTGCTCCCGCCGCCGACCATCCTGCGAATGGCAACGTTCAAACCGGCCAGGCCTTCTTCGCCCAAAACTGCGTCAAATGCCACAGCGTCCTCGGCCCGGACCTCTCGAACATCGGGCGCGAACGAAGGCTCAGTCAAATCGAGCGCTCCCTGCACCATCCCGACGCGCGCGTCGTGCGCCTGAAAGACGGTCAAACAGTGACCGGCATCGCCAAAAACGAGAGCAATTACGATTTGCAGCTCCAAGAACTCGACGGCCAGTTGCACGCAATCTCAAAGTCGGAAATCGCGGAAGAAACGCGCGAAATCCTGGTGCCCGGCATAGACGCGAGAAAAATTCCCGACCTGCTGGCGTTCTTGTCCCGCCGCGTCGGGGAAATGACCACCACCCCAGCCCCGGTTGCGCACACTCCGTTCCAGCCCGGCGACTGGCCCACCTATCACGGAAATCTCAACGGCAATCGCCACAGCGATCTCCATCAGATCGATGTTTCCAACGTCGCCCATCTCGCGCCCGCCTTTCTGTTCCCTATCCCGAAAGCGCAGCGCCTGGAGGGGACGCCCATCGTGGTCGACGGAATCATGTACGTTACCACGGCCAACGAATGCTTCGCGCTCGACGCGAAAAACGGCAGGCAGATCTGGCACTACGCGCGACCACTGACTAAAGGCGTCATCGGCGACGCCGAATCAGCCATCAACCGCGGTGTCGCGATTCTCGGCGACAGGTTGTTCATGATCACCGACCACGCGCACATCCTCGCTTTGAACCGCCTCAACGGTCATCTTCTCTGGGACACGGAAATGGCCGATTTCCATCAGCACTACGGAGCCACTGGAGCCCCTCTGGTTGTCAGCAATGCCGTCGGCAACCTGGTGCTTTCCGGCACTTCCGGCGGAGATGAAGGAGCCCCCGGATTCATCGCCGCCTATGACGTCGATACCGGCAAACAGGCCTGGCGCTTTTCCACCATCGAAGGCCCCAGGACCTGGGTCGGCCGCGCGATCGAACACGGCTGCGTCGACGCGTGGTTTACCGGCACCTACGATCCCTCCACCGATCTGATTTTCTGGCCGACGGGAAATCCGTGCCCCGACTACAACGGCGACGAGCGCAAGGGCGACAATCTGTACGCCAACTCAGTGGTCGCGCTGGAGCCGAAGACCGGCAAACTGCGCTGGTATTATCAGTTCACGCCGCACGACGTTCACGATTGGGACGCTGTCGCACCTCTGCTCGCCATCGATGCGCCATTCAAAGGCAAGCCACGCAAACTGCTCCTCCAAGCCAACCGCAACGGATATTTTTATGTTCTCGACCGCGGCACGGGAGAATTTCTCCTCGGCGAACCGTTCGTCAAAAAAACTGACTGGGCCGATGGCATCGACGAAAAAGGCCGTCCCCGGACCCGCGCCAGCGCAACGCCGACGCCCGAGGGCACCAAGGCCTGTCCCAACGTCGTGGGCGCGACCAATTGGTTTTCGAGCGCCTACAATCCCACGACCGGATTGTTCTACGTGATGGCGCTCGAATCCTGCGGCATCTTTACCAAGTCCGATGCGTGGTGGGAGCAGGGCAAGTCCTTCTACGGAGGCGGAACGCGGCGTGTGCCTGGCGAAAAACCCGAACGCTTCCTCCGCGCGCTCGATATTCAAACCGGAAAGACAGTTTGGGAGATCCCTCAAGTCGGCGGTGGAGGAGGATGGGGCGGCGTCCTCTCGACCGCCGGCGGACTCGTGTTCTTCTGTGACGAAGCGGGCGCGTTCGCGGCGGCCGATGCCAAGTCCGGCAAACTACTGTGGCACTTCTACACCAACCAGCCGTGGCACGCCTCGCCCATGACCTACCAGGTCGACGGCAAGCAGTTTGTGGCCGTAGCGGCAGGATCGAACTTCATCTCGTTCGCGTTGCCGTAGCGACATCACTGGCTGAAGCCTGTGCCACCATGTGCCTCTGGGCGGCACAGACTTTTAGTCTGTGTTTATATGCAGGCGATGACGTCGATCTCCACCAGCGAATTCCCCGGAATCCCGCCCGCCGCCGCGATCGTCGTCCGCGCCGGTGGCTCGTCGCCGAACGAGCCGTCATAGACCTCGTTCATGTCGGCGTAGTCCTTCAGATCGTTCAAGTACACATTGCATTTCACCACTTTTTCCATCGAAGATCCAGCGCTCTCCAATTGCGCCTTGATGGAGTCGAGGACAGCCTTTGTGTGCACCTTGATGTCGCCTTCTTTGTGATAGCCCACGCCGGAAATGAAGATCAGGTTGCCATAAGCCACCGTGCCGTTCATCCGCGTATTAGGCTTCTCCGGCTTCTTCCCGTTGCGATAAATGACCTTCTTCGTCGGCGAGGCCGTCTGCGCCTTCACCGGAACGGCCGCGACCGCGGTCACCGCCGCCGCTGCCGCGCCCTTGCCAAGAAAATTACGTCGATTGGTCGTCTTCATGGTTCTCTCCTTAATCTGCCGTGCAGTCTTTACAAATATAACTCGGGAGGGTTTACACTGTTCAGAACACGCCATGCGACTAGCTGCTCTCCCTCTCTTCTTTTGCGCTTCCCTGATTTCGGCTCAGGAGACCGCTCCCAAGCCGGCACCGCCGCCCGATCCCATCGCGAACATGGTCGGACGCCTCGATCTGGAACGCTACAAGGCGACCATCAAGGGCCTGACGCAGTTTGGCGACCGGCGCCAGGGCACGGACCGCAATCGCGCCGCCATCGATTGGATTGAAGCAAAGCTCAAAAGCTATGGCTGCACCAATACGGAGCGCATTCATTACGTCTATGAACCGCCCGCCGGACGCGGAGGAGGCGGCCGCGGGCGCGGAGCACAGGACCCGAACATCGGCCCCGGAGGCGCGCGAAGGCGCGGCGTGCGAATGCCCGAAGGCGTCAATAACGATCCCCTGAAGCAGCCCGACGAAAAACTGCGCGCGCTGAACGAGCAGCCGTCGACTCCGGGTCCTCGCGAAGAAGTGTATTGCACCAAGATCGGCACGACGCATCCGGAAGAGATGTATATCGTCGCCGGTCACATGGACGGCATCGGATATGGCGAGGCCGCCAACGACGACGGATCGGGGACGGCGCTGGTCATGGAACTGGCGCGCATCTTCAGCAGCCCCGACGTGCAGACCGAGCGGTCGATCCGCTTCGCACTCTGGAACAACGAGGAGACGGGCACCAACGGCGCGCGCGCCTACGTGACCCAGCGCAAGGATCTCGAAGGCATCGAATCGCCGGCGGGTTCCGGAAAATATCCGGAGCCGAAATGGCTCGGGATGATCCAGCACGACATGATGATGTTCGACCACGGAATGCCGCGCAAGGACGGCTCGATGAGTCCGGTGCAGAGGCCGGAGGCCGACGTGAATATCGAATACCAGATGACGTCGAAGTTCGCCGACCAGGCCATGCTGCTGGCGCACAAGTTTCAGCTGGCGAATGAAAAATACGCGACGGATTATCCGGCCGCCATCGGTCCGCACATGTCGAATACAGATTCGGGGCCGTTTCAGGATGTTGTGCCGGCCATCAGCCTGCGGGAACTGGAACGCGGCGCGCAGATCGGCAACGGATGGGATCCGCATCATCATCAGCCGACGGATCTGTACGCGACGTTCAGCAACGACGATTTCCGGCTGGGGCTGAACGCGGCGCAGACGACGCTGGGCGCCGTCGCGCAGCTCACCGGAGCCAAGCTGACATCAACAACAGCCACCGGCAACTGATCGATTGCTCCCTGCGGTCGCGGCTCAGCAATCAGCTGATTTCATCCCAGGACCCTTTCCGAGTCGCGACCATAGGGAGCGATCAGCGCGGGTTTTCACTATCCTAATTACAGAATCCTGTGCGCGGCAAGGCATCATCGCGATTTGGATGGCTGGCGCTTTGCTCCAGCCTGATTTTTCCCCTCTACGCCGACGTGACCCTGCGCGGCCGCGTGGTCGACGAGAATGACGCCCCCGTTCGCGGCGCTCGCGTGAGCCTCGCTTCACAGGAAACGCAGACCGACCCCACCGGCCAGTTCCTCCTCACCTTACCCGGCCCCGGCGATTTTCTCGTCAGCGTTTCGCGCGAGGGTTTTTACGCGCTCAAGGACCGCCCGGTGCGCGTCGAATCCTCGCAGGAGATCACGCTGGTGATCAACAGCGTGCGCGAGGTTTTTCAATCCGAAAACGTCAACGCCGAAACATCGCCCGTAGACGTGGGCCAGGCGCAAAGCCAGCAGCGGCTCACCGGCACGGAAGTGAACGACATGCCTTTCGCCAACAGCCATAGCCTGCGCAGCTCGCTCGCGCTGATGCCGGGCGTGGTTTCCGATACTTCGGGCACACTACACGTAAACGGATCGTCGGAAAACCAGGTCAACTATCTGCTCAACGGCTTCAATATCACGAATCCGATAACAGGCCAGTTTCAGACGCTGCTGGCGGTGGAAGGCATTCGCTCGGTCGACCTGACCTCAGGTCGAACGTCGCCCGAGTTCGGGAAAGGCTCGGCCGGAGTGCTCAGCGTCAACACCGAAAACGGCACCGACGCGTTCCACTACACGGCGACCAACTTTGTCCCCGGGATCGACATCAAGCAAGGTCTGCGCCTGGGAAACTGGTATCCCAGATTCGGCGTCTCCGGTCCCATCGTCCGCGGACGCGCCTGGTTCTCCGATACTTTCGATTCGGAATATAGCCAGTCGCTGGTGACCGGACTTCCCGGCGGTCAGAACACGCGCAGCGGATGGGCCGGCAGCAATCTGCTCCACTCGCAGGTGAACCTGACGCCGTCCAACATCCTTTTTGCGGATTTTCTGGGGAACGTCGACAATCAGGGCCGGGTGGGCCTGGCGCCTTTGAATCCCGTATCGACGACATCGAATCTCCACACTCACGAGTATTTCGCCAGCATCAAGGATCAAAAATATTTCGGCCACGGCGCGCTGATCGAATTCGGCTACGCTCACAGCGATTTCTTCAACGCGCAAACTCCGCAGGGCGATAGCCTGTACATCATTTCTCCCGCCGGCAATAGCGGAAATTATTTTCTGAACTCCAAGCAGGCAGCTTCGCGGGATCAGGGACTGGCGCAGGCGTTTCTGCCGAAATTCCGGTTCGCGGGCTCGCATCAGATCCAGGTGGGCACCGACGCCGACTGGCTGCATTACACCGCCAATGAGAACCGCACGGGCTACCAGGTTCTTGGACTCTCCGGTCAACTGATTTCGCAGACGCTGTTCCCGGCTCCGGCCCGTTTTCATGCCGGAGATACGGATATGTCGGCGTATCTTCTCGATACCTGGCGGGTCGAGAAGAGGCTGCAATTCAACATCGGTGTCCGCGAGGATTGGGATCGAAGAATCGGCTCGGTCGGATGGTCTCCGCGCGCGGCGTTTTCCTGGTCGCCTTTTTCCTCGGCGCGCACCAGGATTTCAGGTGGGTATTCGATCACGCACGACGCGGTCACGCTGGACATGCTGGGCCGGCCGCTGGATCAGACCGCGTTCACGACGCTTTATAACGCCAACGGCGCGCCCGCCGGCCCTCCCTCGCCCACCACGTTCGCGATCGGCAATTCGGGGTTGTCTCTGCCTCGCGCCGGTAACTGGACGCTCGATGCGGATCATCGGTTATTCACGCACGTTTACGTCACAGCGAAGTATCTGCGCCGGCGCGGGACCGACGGGTTCGCCTTTGTAAATACGCTCGCTCCGGATTCTCCGCCGTCGCTGCTGCCTTTGCCGGCCACGGATTCGGGAGGCGTCTATCAGCTCGCCAATCTCCGCCGCGACGATTACGATTCGTTCGCAATCTCCGTGCGCCAGACTTTGTCGGGCCAGTATGAATGGATGGCGTCGTACACGCGTTCCCGCGCCGTATCGAATGCGGTGCTCGATCCCAACACGGCGCAGCCGTTGCAGGTTCTCGCGAATTTCGTGCCGATGCCGTGGGATGCGCCAAACCGCATCCTGGCGTGGGGCTACTTGCCATTGCCGTGGAAGAACTGGGCCGTTTCCGTGTTCGCCGATATGCGCTCGGGATTCCCGTTTTCGGTGCGCGACCAGACCGGGCTGATCGTGGGCGCGGTCGACTCCTATCGCTACCCGATTAATTTCGACTTGAACGTCGCGATCGAGCGCATGATCACCCTCCGAGGCTACCGCTTCGCGCTCCGCGGCGGGATCGACAACCTCACCGGCCAAGCCAATCCCACCGCGGTCAACAACGTCGCGGGTGCGCCGCAGTTTCTCGAATTCCTCGGCAACGAAGGACGCCATTTTGTGGTGCGGATCCGCTTTTTCGGACGCGCCGGGGGGAAGTAGTCATGATGGGAAAGCTTGTTGGTGCATGGGTGCATTCCAGGTGGGGCAGGCGGTTTCGCCTGCCATCGCTCAGCCTTGGCGTGATTTTGCTCGCCGGCGCGGCCCTCGCACAACCCTACGAAGTGGGCGCGACGGTCGGCTACGGAATTTATCGCGACGGCACCATTTTTTCAGGCGTTGGCACGGCCGACGCGGGTATCCGAAATCGCTTCGCGGCCGGCATACTTCTGGGCGACGAATTTTCAAAGTACGTCTCGGCCGAGTTCGATTACCTCTATCACGACGGGCATCCTTTCCTTCAGGCTCCCGGCGTCAAGTCCGACATCCAGGGCAACTCCGACGCGCTGACCATCCAACTGCTGTTCCATTTCAAAACCCGCGAACATCGCTGGCGTCCCTTCCTTGCCGGAGGAACGGGCGCGAAGGAATACGTAATCGCCGGCCCATCGCCGTTTCCGCAGCCGATTCCCGATATCGCCAGCCTGACCTCCAACGACGTCTGGAAAGTCGTATTCACGGCCGGGGGAGGCGTGAAGTTCCGCCTGATGCCGCACATGTTGCTGCGAGCGGAATTCCGCGACTACATCACCACGTTCCCAAGGCAGGAAATCGTCCCCGCTCCGCACAATACGGCTCGCGGAATCTTTGAGCAGTTCACGCCCCTGTTCGGCATCAGCTACACCTTTTGATCGCCCCGCAAACGGGCGGACAGGCGCGAGATTCTCGCTACTCCCTTTGACGATCCCTCCAATTGGCGCTATCTTCATCAATCATGCCCCCCAATCGCCGGGAATTTCTCTGGACCGCCGCGCTCGCCGGTTCCGCGCTCGATTTCGCAGCTCAGCCGGCCCCCGAACCTTCCCCTTGGTTCGACCGGCCCATGCGCTGGGCCCAATTGACCCTGGTGGAAGACGATCTCGGCAAGTACGACCCCTCCTTCTGGCTCGACTATTTCAAACGCACCCATTCCGACGCCGCCTGCTTGAGCGCGGGCGGCTGCGTCGCCTATTACCCGACGAAAATCCCTCTGCACTACCGCAGCAAGTGGCTCGGCCAGACGGACGCATTTGGTGAACTTGTCGCCGGCTGCCGTCAGTTGAACATGAACGTCATCGCCCGCACCGATCCTCACGCTGCCCATCAGGATGTCTTCGACGCCCACCCCGATTGGATCGCCGTCGACGCCTCGGGCCAGAAGCGCCGCCATCCCGTCATGCCCGAGCTATGGGTCACCTGCGCCCTAGGTCCTTATAACTTCGAATTCATGACCGAAGTCACCAAGGAAATCGTCTCGCTTTACAAGGTCGACGGCGTGTTCAGCAATCGCTGGGCGGGCTCCGGCATGTGCTACTGCGAGCACTGCCAGCAAAATTTCAAAACCGCCAGCGGCCTGGACCTGCCGCGTACCAACAACCCGCAGGATCCCTCCCGCCGCGCTTATATGGGCTGGCATCAGCAACGCCTGTTCGAACTGTGGCACCTCTGGGACAACGAAATTCAGAAAATCAACCCCGCCGCCCGTTACATTCCCAACACCGGCGGCGGATTCAGCGATCTCGACATGAAAACTATCGGCAGCCTCGCCCCGATTCTTTTCGCCGACCGCCAAGCCCGCAGCGGTGTCACTCCTCCCTGGGCCAACGGTAAGAACGGCAAGGAATACCGCTCGACGCTCGGCCGCAAGCCGATCGGCGGCATTTTCAGCGTCGGCACCGAAGAACCCTATCGCTGGAAGGACTCCGTGCAAAGTGGCCCTGAAATCCGCCTCTGGGCGATCGACGGCATCGCCAACGATCTGCGTCCGTGGTTCACCAAATTCGGAGGCACGCTCTACGACCGCCGCTGGCTGAAGGTGGTAGAGGATCTTTACGTCTGGCACCACAAGAACGAGCGTTACCTTCGCAACGAAGAACCGCTCGCCCGCGCCGGCATGGTTTATTCCCAACAGACCTCGCATTTTTACGGCGGCGAACGAGCGCGCGACAAAGTCGAGGATCATACCCTCGGCTACTATCAGGCTCTCATCGAATCCCGCATCCCTTTCGAAATGGTTCACGACGGCCTGCTCGACCCCGCCCACGTTGATAAATTCAAAGTCCTCATTTTTCCCAACATCGCCGCGCTCTCGACTGCGCAGTGCGACCAGATTCGCGCCTATGTCAACCAAGGCGGCAGCATCGTCGCGACTTACGAAACGTCCCTCTACGACGAATGGGGCGTGCGCCGTAGCGATTTCGGTCTGGCCGGACTCTTTGGAACCGCCTTTGGCGGAAGCATCGATGCCAGGATGCAGAACTCCTACCTGCGCCTCGGCAAGTCTCACCCGATTCTCGCCGGCCTCGAAGACACCGAGCGCATCATCAACGGAGTCTCCCGCGTCCACACCACCGCCAAGGATCCCAACGCTCTTTTGACGCTAATCCCTTCCTACCCAGACCTGCCGATGGAAGAAGTTTTTCCCCGCCAGCCGAAAACCGACATTCCCGGAGTGTACGCGCGCGAATCCGGCAAAGGCCGCGTCGTCTACTTCCCCTGGGATATCGACCGCACCTTCTGGGAAGTCCTCTGCGTCGATCACTTGAAATTGCTGCGCAACGCCGTTGACTGGGCGACCAATGAACCTCGCCCCGTGGAAGTGACCGGCCCCGGCACGCTCGACGTCACCATGTGGCGTCAGAAGGAATCGCTCACTGTACATCTGGTCAACCTCACCAACCCGATGATGATGAAGGGCCCCCTCCGCGAGTTCATTCCCACGCCCGCGCAGCAGGTGACCGTCCGCATCCCTCCCGGCCGCAAAGCGAAAAAAGTTCAACTGCTGGTTAGCGGCCACCAGCCACGCGTGCGCGAAGCAAACGGCGCAGTAAGCCTGACCATCCCCTCGATCCTCGATCACGAAGTGATCGCAATCGACTTAAATTAGTGGAGTGCGTCATACTACATCGACATCATGCAAATGTGGCGCACGCCCCCGGCGTGCCGCGTCGACACTCGTGTCGATGCCAGGCTTGTTTTGCCCTAGGAGTACGGCGTCGAGACGAGTCTCGACACGGCCTACACGAGTGCGTGCGCCACATCAGCGGCAGGCTTTGCGACGCACTACACTAAACTGAGAATCCCATGAAGAACCAACTACCCATTCTCCTCGTTGCCGCCGCATCGTGCTGCTTCGCGTTCCAATCCTCCGAAGCCTCCCGATGGGAGAAGGAAGCCAAGAATGTCACCATCGTCCGCGACGATTGGGGCATCGCCCACGTCCACGGCAAAACCGACGCCGACGCCGTCTTCGGCATGATCTACGCCCAGGCCGAGGACGACTTCAATCGGGTCGAAACCAACTACCTCAATTCCATGGGCCGCCTGGCGGAGGCCGAGGGCGAATCGAAAATCTATCAGGACCTGCGGATGAAAATCTTCATCGACCCCGTGGAACTGAGAAAGGAATACGCCGCCAGCCCTTCCTGGTTGCAAGCCCTGATGAACTCCTGGGCCGACGGCCTGAACTTCTATCTCGCCAAGCATGCTGACGTGCATCCGCGCGTTATTAAGCATTTCGAACCTTGGATGGCCCTCAGCTTCACCGAAGGCAGCATCGGCGGCGACATTGAAAAAGTCAATCTCAACCAGTTGCAGGCGTTCTACGGAAAAGCCCCTGTCGGCGACGCCGCGGCCGAGGAAGAATTCGAAGCCGAACCCTCTGGCTCCAACGGCGCAGCCGTCGCCCCCTCGAACACTCGCGACCATCACGCCCTGCTCCTGATCAATCCGCACACGTCTTTCTTCTTCCGCTCCGAACTGCAAATGACCAGCGACGAAGGCCTGAACGCCTACGGCGCAGCCACCTGGGGCCAGTTCTTCATCTATCAGGGCTTCAACGCCCGCACCGGCTGGATGCACACAACCAGCGGCGTCGACGCCGTCGATGAATACCTCGAAACCGTCACCCAGAAGGGCAACGCGTTCTTCTACAAATACGGGAACGAGGAGAAGCCGTTCATCGCCGCCCAGGTCACCGTGAAATACAAGACCGACCGCGGCATGGAAGAAAGATTATTCATGGTCTTCCGCACTCATCACGGCCCCATCGTCCGCGAACTCAACGGCAAATGGGTCAGCTACCGCATCATGCAGGAACATATCAAGGCTCTCGAACAATCCTACACGCGGACGAAACAAAAGGACTATAAGTCCTACCGCGAAACGATGGAATTGAAAGCCAATTCCTCGAACAACACCATCTTCGCCGACGCCGACGGCGACATCGCCTATTTCCACGGCAATTTTATTCCCCGACGCGACACCGCCTACGATTGGACGCGCCCCGTCGACGGCACCACCCCAGCCACCGAATGGAAAGGACTCCTCGCGGTCGACGAAGCTCCGAATCTTTTGAATCCGAAATCCGGCTGGCTCTACAACACCAACAACTGGCCCTGGTCGGCCGCCGGTCCCAGCAGCCCGAAAAAGGAAGACTATCCCAAGTACGTAGAAAACGGAGGTGAATCCGCGAGAGGCCTGCACGCCATCCGCGTCCTCCAAAATAAGAAGGATTTCACCCTCGATTCGCTAATCGCCGCCGCATTCGACAGTTACCTCACATGGTTCGAAAAGCCGATGCCGGCATTGATCAAGGCCTGGGACGGGGCTGCCGATAGCCCTCTCAAAACCAAAACCGCCGACCAAATCGCAATGCTCCGCAAATGGGATCTTCGCTGGGCCGCCGATTCTGTGCCCACGTCGCTCGCCGTCTTCTGGGGCGAAGACATTCGCCGTCGCGTCAGCGGAGGAGGCCGTGGCCGCGGAGGCGCATCGCCCGAAGACGCCCCCGCGCAGCAGTTGCTCGAATCCCTCGCCGCCGCCTCCGACAAGCTGGCAGCCGACTTCGGTACCTGGAAAACCCCCTGGGGCGACATCAACCGCTTCGAGCGCCTCACCGGCGACATCGTGCAACCCTTCAACGACGCCGGCCCGAGCATCCCCGTACCGTTCACCTCGGCCATTTATGGCTCCCTAGCATCCTTCGGAGCCCGCGCCTATCCCGGAACAAAAAAATGGTACGGCACCAGCGGAAATAGTTTCGTGGCGGTCGTCGAATTCGGAGACCGCGTCCGCGCCAAAGCAGTAACCGCCGGCGGCGAAAGCGGCCACCCGGCCTCCAAACACTTCAACGACGAAGCGTCCCGCTACTCGACCGGCGCCCTCCGCGAAGTCTATTTCTACCCCGACCAGCTGAAAGGCCACACGGAACGCGAATATCATCCTGGAAATTGAACCAAAATCGATTTTCGACGTCTAACCCTTCATGCTGGCCGATATCCGCTACGCCCTCCGAGGATTCCTCCGCGCACCTCTCTTCGCCCTCGTCGCCGTCCTCTCCCTCGCCATCGGCATCGGCGCTAACTCGGCCATCTTCAGCGTCGTGAACGCGCTCCTCCTCCGCCCTCTTCCGTACCCCGCCCCCGACCGCCTCGCCGTCCTCTGGCTCCGCTCTCCCGGCATCAACATCCCTCAGGATTGGCCCTCCCCCGGCCAGTACATCGACCTCCAGACCGCCAATCGCTCCTTCGAAGAAATATCCATCTCCCACGGCGGCACCGGAACCTACGTCACCCGCGATCAGCCCGAAAAAGTCGACGTCCTCCAAACCTCGTCCAATCTATTCCACCTGCTCGGCGCAAAGCCCCTCTATGGTCGCCTTCTCCTCCCCGATGAAGATAAGCCCGGCCAGCCTCCCGTCGTCATCCTCAGTCACGCCTTTTGGAAACGTCTCTTCAGCGGCGATCCAAAGATCATCGGCAAGAGCATTACGCTGAACGGCCTCCGAGGCGGTGCGGGCGCCGATAAGAATCAGTTCACCGTCGCCGGCGTCCTCGGCCCCGACTTCCTCCTCAACGAGGAAATCATGCCCACCGTCGCCAGCATCCAGCACATGGACGTCTTCCTGCCGCTCCCTCTCGCCCCGGACGCCGTCACGACCCGTCGATTTGACGAAAATTACAATCTCATGGCGCGCCTCAAACCCGGCGTCACCATGGAGCAGGCGCAAGCCGACGTCAGCGTCATCGCCGCCCGCATCCGCGAAAAAGATAAGCGCGACAAAACGTTCACTATCAGCGTCGTCCCCCTCCTCGACCAGGTCGTAGGCGATGTCCGCCGCGCCCTGCTGGTCCTGCTGGGTTCCGTCGCGCTCGTTCTCCTCATCGCCTGCGCCAACGTCGCGAACCTCCTGCTCTCCCGCGCCACCGGCCGGCAAAAGGAAATCGCCGTCCGCACCGCCCTGGGCGCTTCCTGGACGCGACTCGTGCGCCAACTCCTCACTGAAAGCGTCCTCCTCAGTCTCGCCGGAGGCGCCGCCGGACTCCTTATCGCCCAGTGGAGCCTTTACATCATCCGCACCGTGAATCCCGGCAACATCCCTCGCCTCGATGTCATCGGCATTGACCCTCGCGTCCTGGCCTTCACATTCTTGGTCTCGATTCTCACCGGCATCGCCTTCGGCCTCGCCCCCGCCTCGCGCTCCGCCCGCGTCGACCTGAACAGCGCCCTTAAATCCGGCGGCCGCAGTACCCAAGGCGACGGTGGCTTCAGCCTCTCCCGTCACCGCCTGCGCGGTCTGCTGGTCGTCTCCGAACTGGCTCTCTCGCTGATGCTCCTCATCGGCGCCGGCCTCCTCATCCGCAGCTTCGTGCGCCTCCAACAAGTCTCGCCCGGCTTCAACCCGGATCATGTAATCTCCATGCGTCTTGGCGATTCGGCGCAGCACCTTACCAATCACGACCAGATCTCCCAGTATTACCGCCAGCTTCTCGAAAAAGTCGCCGTCCCCGGAGTGAAATCGCGAGGCTCAGTGTCGAATCTTCCCTTCACCACGTCCGTCGGCTGGGGACACATCAACGTGGAAGGCTTCACCCCGCAGCCCGGCCAGGAACTGCAAGTCGACCTCCGCACCGCCTCGCCCGACTACTTCAGCGCCATGGAAATCCCTCTCGTCAGTGGCCGCTTCTTTTCAGACCCCGACTACGACGCCAAAGCCCGGCAGGTCGTCGTCATCGACGAAAAATTCGCCCGGCATTTCTGGCCTCGCGAAAACCCCATCGGCAAGCACCTCTGGTTCGATCCGAAAAAGCCGTACTTCATCTCCGGAGTCGTCGGAACCGTCAAGCAATATGGACTCGATATCGACGGCCGCATGGCCGCCTATTTCCCCGCCGCCGGCGACTACCTCGTCGCACGCACAGCCTCCGACCCCTCCACCGTCGCCAACGCCATCGTGCGCTCCATCCACTCCGCCGACCCCTCCATCCCCGTCTACGAAATCCGCACCATGCAGGACCGCATGGCCGATTCGCTCGCGCGCCAGCGCTTCTCGACAATCATGCTAGGCGCCTTCGCCGTCTTCGCCCTGGTCCTGGCGGCCATCGGAGTCTACGGCGTCATGTCTTATCTGGTCACCCAAAGCCGCCACGATATCGGCCTGCGCATCGCCCTGGGCGCGCAGCGATCCGCAATCCTGTGGCTGGTCGTGCGACAAGGAATGGAACTGGCCCTCACCGGAATCGTTCTCGGACTCATTGGCGCAATCGCCCTCACCCGAGTCATGTCCAGCCTCCTGTTCGGCATCAGCCCCCGCGACATCGCGACATTCTCAATAGTCCCGATAATCCTCGCCACGATCGCGCTCCTAGCCACCTACATCCCAGCCTGGCGAGCAACGGAAGTGGACCCCATGATGGTCCTCAGGGAAGAATAGCGCCGTGTGGGGCGGGCTCTCAGCCTGCAGCCTGCTCTCAGCAGGCTTGTTCGCCGATCAACAAAAGCCGCCTTGAGAGTTAGCTTCAGCCTGTGAGCCCGCCCCACATTTTCGGAACCGGAGGTCACGGCTCCTTGACTGAGCCGCCATGCGTCAGCATGCGGGCAAACGTCGTACACTATTCTCTTCGGGACCATCATGCACTCTTGGAAATCCATCGCTCTCTCGCTCACGCTCATCCTCGCCCCAGCCTTTTACATGATCGCCCAGGAGCCGACCGTCCGCCCCGGCCGAGGCGGTGGGTCTGATAAAGGTGATAAAGGCATCCCCGCCGCTATCGCCGGCTCCAAGGAAGACCCAGCCGCCTTCGAACGCGGCGCGAAAGCCTACACGCAGAACTGCGCCGGATGCCACGGCGCGACCGGCAGAGGCAGCGTCGGCGCGCCGGATCTGATTCGCTCCATCCTCGTCCTCGACGATGAAAAAGGTATCCTCATCGCCCCCGTCATTCGCGACGGCCGCCCCGATGCCGGCATGCCGAAGCTCGGCCTTACCGAAGCGCAGATTGCCGACATCGTCGCCTGGCTCCACGTTCAGACTTACTCGGCCGGCCATCGCACAACGTACGCTTATCAGGACGTCCTCACCGGCGACGCGAAAAAAGGCGAAGTGTATTTTAATAAAACGTGCACGGGCTGCCACTCCGCCACAGGCGACCTGAAAGGCATCGGCGCACGCTATGACGCCTTCGCGCTACAAGCCCGCTGGCTGCAACCCCGCGGCGGCCGCGGCGGAGGAGGCGGGAGAGGACGCGGCGGCGCAGCAGCGTCCGACAAGAGCGCGACCACCGTCACCGTAACCCTGCCCTCTGGCGAAAAAATCTCCGGCGTGCTCGATCGCGTCGACGACTTCAGCGTCTCCCTTCACGATTCCTCCGGCGAGTATCGCTCCTTCACCCGCGAAGGATCTTCCCCCAAAGTCGAAATTCACGATCCCCTGAAGCCTCACGTCGACCTGCTCGGCAAATATACCGATCCCGACATCCATAACGTAACCGCATTCCTGGTGACCCTCAAATGAAATTCCTTCTCGCGTCCTTATTCACCGCCTCCGCCTTCGCCCAACTCAATTCGCAGGCGATCCTGAAGCCTTCCGCCGATTCCTGGCCCACCTTCAACGGCGATTATTCCGGAAAACGCTTCAGCCCTCTGAAGCAGATCGACGCGTCGAACGTCCACAACCTCGCCCTCTCCTGGTCCGCCCGCTTCAACTTCGGCGGCGGAGGCGGACGCGGCCTGTCCATCAAATCCACGCCTCTGCTGGTCAACGGGATTCTCTACTTCACCGCGCCCAACAACGTCTGGGCCGCCGACGCCCGCACCGGTCACGAACTCTGGCATTACGAGTACCCTCCCAACACCGGCTCCACCATCGGCAACCGCGGCGTCGGCATGTACGGCAACTGGCTGTACTTCGAAACCCCCGATAGCAACCTGGTCTCGCTCGACGCCAGCACCGGAAAGCAGCGCTGGAAAGTGCAAATCGCCGACCCCAAGCTCGACTACACCTCCACGGTGGCTCCGGTCGTCGTCGGCAATCACATCATCGTCGGCATCGGCGGCGACCATCTCGATAACCCGGGCTTCCTCCAATCCCGCGACCCCGAAACCGGAGCCCTGCAGTGGAAGTGGTGGACCACCCCTCGCAAGGGCGATCCCAACATGGATACCTGGCCCGACGAATACTCCTCCGCGCACGGCACCGGCCAGGCCTGGATCCCCGGCACATACGATCCCGAACTAAACCTCTACATCGTCGGCACCGGCAACCCCAACCCCGTCATGGCCGAGAAAAGCCGCAAGGGCGACAACCTCTACACCTGCTCCATCGTCGCCATCAACCCCGACACTGGAAAACTGGTCTGGTATTTCCAGCCCTCCCCTCACGACGTTCACGATTGGGATGCAGTCGAAACCCCCATCCTGTTCGACGGCGTCATCGACGGCAAGCCTCGCAAACTGGTCGGGCAAGCCAGCCGCAACGGATACTTCTTCGTCCTCGACCGCGTCACCGGCAAGGCGCTCGTCACGAAACCGTTCATCGAAACTGTGAACTGGGCGAAAGGCCTCGACGCCAAAGGCCAGCCCATCCCCGACCCCAAAAAATTCCCGACAACCGACGGCGTGCTGGTTTCCCCCAGTTCCAACGGCGCCACCAACTGGCCCGCGCCCAGCTTCGACCCCGAAACCGGATTGTTCTACGTCGGCACCAGCCGCTCCTGGAGCATGTATTACCTCACCGACACCGACGATCACCCCGAAGGCTGGGGAGGCCTCGACTCCGGCGTCGGCAACGACGGCAGCGCGCTTCTCGCCATCGACTATAAAACCGGCAACACCGTCTGGCGTCACGACTGGCCCAGCGGCAACGGAGTAGCCCACAATCTAACCACCGCCGGAAAACTCCTGTTCACGAGCAACGGAACAAATTTCATCGCCTTCAACGCGGCCACCGGGAAAATCCTATGGCACGCCGGCCTGATGGCCGCCCCCAGCGCGGGCGCCATCACCTACACGCTGGACGGCAAGCAATACGTCCTAATCTGCGCCGCCGACAGCCTCTACGCGTTCACCGTGAATCAGCCCGCGAAGTAAAGATGCGGGCGCCGCGCCAGTTTTGGCGGCCTAGTGCTATGACCGCCTGAATAGTTTGTCGTCGTCCGGACATCGACGCGCCCTGGAGCCCCATGCGTCAGCTTGGGGCTATTGCGGTTTCCCGTGCAAGCCCCAAGCTGACGAGTCTGTGTGAAAAGTCGGCTTTGACCGCTCCTGCTAGTCGCGGCTCTGCATCGAGCCTTGGGGATCCATCAAGATAAACGGAGCCGCGACCAGCAGGAGCGGTCAGCGCAGCGGTTTTCACACAGACTCTGACGCATAGGGCTGAATTGCCAACGAATCATCCGGTCACAGCACTAGATCGGTCTCGGCGCTTCGGCCATGCAGGAGGGAATATGCGAACAACTCAGTCCCCTTCGATTATTTCCCAAATTGTTCACTTTATTTCTAACCTTTATAAGCTTTTAGCCATTGACACGTGCAATTCGAAGCGTTAAGGTGGAGTTGATTCCTCTTTGGCTCACGGCAAAGAATTTGGAGCATTCGTGAATAGGCAGGCGTTCACTTTACTCGTTAGAGCGACAGATTGTCGTCGAGAACGCGGAAAATCCCGACGCAGGAGGGAATGTGCGATTCACGTTACTATTGAGGGTTCTCGTCGTAGTGTCTGCTGTGCCTGCTTTTGCGGGTCCAATTGTCAATCTGGCTAGCGCCAGCGCTTTCGGGCTGCTCAGCGGCAACACAAGCGGCAGCACAGGCACAATTGGCAATACCGGGCTCTCTGTGATCGCCGGCGACGTTGGAGCCTTGGTTACGATTACGGGTTTCCCGCCGGGGACCGTAACTGCTGGTAATACCGTCTATGGGTTTCCGAGCGACCCGACCGTCGCAGCGGCGGCCAGTGACTTCGAAACCGCCTTCGGTCTGGCTTCTAGCAGTATTAGCAACCCACCCACGGACACGATATCAGGCGCAAACCAAGGGACCCAAATGTTCTCTGGCGGCGGTGTGTACGCGTTTACAGGGCCTGACGTCACGTGGACTGCGGGCAGTGTGCTGACCTTCGATGGTTCCAGCAGTTCGGTTTTTCTCATGCAAATTCCGGGGGCTATGACCGTTAACGGTCCTATAACATTCGTCCTGGGGCCCGGAGTGTCGGCCAGTAACATCTACTGGGTCGTCGGTACCCCCACCCTGAGTGAAACCGTCACGATCGACCCAACCGTAGCTATAACTTGGGACGGAAGCATTCTGACGGATAACTTCACCATGTCCGGCGGCACCAGTGGGCCGTTTTCGGGCACGATCAATGGCTGTGTGCTCACAACGATCGACATTACCTTGGGCGCCGCGACGGATGTAAACGGATGTAGCGCCGCCTCCTCCGTCCCCGAACCAGGTTCCCTGGCATTGGCCGCCCTCGGTTTCCTGCTAGCCCTAGTGATATGGCGACGGAGCGTCACAGTGAGAAAATCACACCCAGCGATCAAGGCTTAGGGATTGACCCCTTTTTCGCCTTTCGCTAAGTAACTAACTTCGCTCCGCCCAGTTGAGCGGACCTGCCGGGATGCATTCGCGCCCGTCCCATCACGGTTCCTCATCGTCCCTCGGCGCTGCCGGAGCCTTCGGATCGGATTCGGCAGCGGCCTCTTGCTCCGGCGCGGCATTTTCCACCGCCGCCGTCGGAGGCGCGGCCTGCGGAGCCCGCGGCGCTCCCCCTCCCGCATTTACCCCCGAACTCGGCTGCTGAGGCTTCGTCGCCGCCGCCTTGTCGCTATCGACTTTGTCATCCAGCGACGAAATAATCCCGTCGAACAATCTCTCCGAGAATCCCAGGGCGAACGCCAGTCCCAGCGTGAACGGAGCCAGCGGACAACACCACCTCACCGCCTGAAATGCCGCGCCCAACACCTGCATCTTGCTGTCGGCCAGCACCACAATCAGCAGGATTCCAAACCATCCCGACAGCGCGCCCACAATCGGGCTCAGAAACAGAGTGGTCCACGACGCCCCGTAATCGGTCGGGACGTCGGCCCGTTTCAGCGTGCGTCCGAGCCTGCTCAAATACCCTCCCGACGCGCCCGCGATGAACAACACCGGATTCCCCACCGCGTACGCCAGCACCACCAGCAGCGTGCATCCCACGCCGGCCAGCCACACCGCTTTCGTCTGCCATCCCACCAGTTGCGCGAACGTGTTCACGTCCTCGCCGCTCTGATAAGTCGCCGCCTCCACCAGCAGCGCCCGCAGCACTTCAATGCCCAGCGGCGGCTTCGCGTCCAGAGCGTCCTTGATGTTGGAAGCGATTGTCTTGGCATGCGTTTTATCGACGTCGAGCAGGTCCAGCTCGATCGCTTGCAGCCGGGCCCGGATCGTTTCGAGAGGAGACGCCGTCGCCAGCAGGCCGATCGACGCCCTCTGGAACTCGTGGATCCGCGACCACCCGGTGATTTCCTGCCCCCTGCTCCAGAACAGAAAATCGCACGTCGTGTGCCACGGATGCCACTTGATCGAATCGCTCGCCGCCACGAGAAGATTCGCCAGATACCCCACCGGAGCGGCCCCTGTGTCGCTCTCAAATCGCGCCGCCGCGTTTTGAATTTCCGACTTCAGCAGCTCCCGGTTCGGCCGCGCGATGTTGTGCCATCGCACCAGCCAGATGCTGGCCAGAAACAGCAGCACCACCAGCAGGGTCCACCCGCCGTTCATCCGCCCCTGCGCCTTGCCGTCGTCCGGACGGTCCAGAACAAAATCGACCACCCGGCCCTCTGTGTTCACCACCACCGGACGCGCGATTTTCGGCGCAAACCCGTCTTTCTTAGCCGTGACGGTGTAACTCCCCGCCGCCAGCTCCGGCGACGCATAATGCCCCGGGTCCGTCCCGCTCTCCGTCACCTCGACGTATTTCGACGGCCCCTCAATCGTGACCGTCGCCCCGCTCAATCGGCTCCCGTCGGACGAAAAGACGTGCCCTTGAACCACCACCTGCGCGCTCAGCGCCGCGCCGGTGACCAGAATCAGTAAAGGAAACTGCGACATCGCGTTGTTATGCTAAGCGACGACCATTTCCGTTCCGTAGCTTGCAGCCGGCAACCCATTGACCAGCGACAGGTTCCCAGGCCTGTACGTGCTGTCATTCGCGCACCGCACCCCCACGCTGTTGGCCAGCGACGCCGTTTGCGAGACATCTCTCAATTTAGGGAACGTCCATAATAAATTCCACGACTCGTGTTTCGTATCCAATGCGTCCTTCTTGTCGATCGGGCTCGGATACTTGGCCAGCACGCCCGCATCGAACACCAGTCCCAGCGGCGCGGCCTTCGAGATCATCCAGCTCAGCGTGATGTCGGAAAGCGCCGTTCCGGTCGAAGGATCGTCGGCGTATCCTCCTCCCACGTCGCAATGGACGCCGCAGAAATACACCTGCTCGACGGTCTGCCCCGGGGAAAACGGCGGGGTCCAAAGCGTCGCCGGAAACTCCTCCCTCCGCTCGTCGATCGCCACCGCGTGGTAGGCGTTCAAAATATCCGGATGAAGGCCGGTATCGAGAAACCCGTAAATGATAGGGCTTACAGCGCCGAAAACCGCTGGGATTCCCAGCGACCCCACCGTGTCCCACACGCCCACCATAGTCATCTTTGCAGCCGTAATTCCATAAGCGCCTAAAGTCGCCAGAATCGCCGCCCTCTGGTCCTTGTTTCGATACGCGTTGAAGGCCGTATTCACCAGGTTGGCGTCGGGATTCTTGGTCGGCAGCCCGCAGCTCGCGATCATGCCCGCCAGGCTGCGGGCAGTATACGCGCCGCGGCTGAAGCCGAAAATAAACACCTCGTCTCCGTCCTCGTAAACACTGGCGATTTTGGAATATCCGTCCTTAATTTTCTGAAAGAGCCCGGTGCCGAACGCGCCGCCCAACAGTTTCTCAATGGGAGTCCCGTCCGCGCCGACGCCGTTGTCGTAAAACGAATACTGCACGCCCGGTATGTCCACGATAGCGTTGGAGATCTTGTAAACATTGGTGTTGTTGCTGACTCCGTCCCAGGTGCCGTCAGCGCAAAATGCGATTCGTCTGCCCATATGGATAGCTCCTTGTCCAGGAAATCGTATCATGACGAGGGGAGAATTTTCGTGAAAAGACTCTTAGTTTTCTCGCTTTTGTTCGCAGGTGTCTGGCTCGCGGCGCAATCCGGCGGCGATCCGCTGGTGGAGGGGCTTCGCAACGTGGAAGTCGCTTCCGTGTCCGACGCGATGGAGCAGTTGTATGGCCAGCGCAATTACATGTCCCATCAGATGCGTCCTCTCGCAAAAACGAAATTCGCCGGCCCCGCCGTGACCGTTCTGCTCAAAAAAGAAGAACATAAAGAAGGCGCAGCGGCCTCGCAAGGAACGCTGGACGCGATTGACGCAGCGCCCGCCGGCTCAGTCTACGTGATGGTTCTGGAAGACGGAGCCGATTTCGCCGGCATCGGCGGCCTGATGGCTACGGCCATGAAATATAGGGGTTTGGCAGGCGCAGTCATCGACGGCAGCGTGCGCGATACCCCGCAAATCTCGAAACTTCAGTTCCCGGTTTTCAGCCTGGGCGTCGCGCCGTCGACAACCATCAATCACTATCGCTTCGCCGGCTCGAATATCCCCGTCACCTGCGCCGGTGCGCGAGTAAATCCCGGCGATTTCATTACCGCTGACGAAGACGGAGTCGCCGTAGTCCCCAAAGCCCGCGCAGCCGAGGTCTTGAAGAAGGCGCAGGAACTCGACAACACCGAACACACCATGATCCCGTTTATCGAAAAATTCCGCTCAATCAAAGAAGCCGTAGCAAAATTCGGCCGAATCTAGTTTATCCGCGTTCATCCGCGTTTATCGGCGGCCAATTTGCTTTTTTTTCCCTTGCGGACATCCCTCAGTGGCGAGCCGACGGCATCAGCAGAGCGGACGGAACCGCCATGCGTCAGCATGCGGACAGACGCGAAATTACCTCTTCTCCGTGATCCTCCGAAACACCCTCAACAAATTCCCTCCCAGAAATTTGCGGATCCTCTCATCCGAATACCCCCGCCGCACCATCGCGTCGGTAATGAGAGGCAGATCGCTCACATCACGCATCCCCCTGGGCGGCGTCGGCCCTCCGTCAAAATCAGTCCCCAATGCGACATGATCCTCACCGGCCATTTGAATCGCTCGATCGACAACGTCAACCCATCCGTCCACGGTTAACTTGATGTCGTCGGGCACGTTCGCGCCGGCCATCGGGAATCCATGGGCGACCATCTTATCGATTTCGAAGATCGACATCGGCGCGCGATCGTGAATGGCCTTGGTATCCCAGAACGGCTTGCCCGCGTGCTGCGTGACCCAATCGAAAACCTTGCGATTGTGGAATTCGTTGCCGATTTGAAAGCCCATGACGCCGCCCTTCGCCGCGAGCTTCTTCAGCAGCCAGTCCGGCATCGTGCGCGGGATGTCGTTCACCTGGCGCAATCCGTGATGCGTCGCAATCACGGGATCGGTGCTTACGTCGATGGTCTGAGAGATGGCGTCGTCCGATGCATGCGATACGTTGATCACCATCCCCAGCCGGTTGGCTTCGCGCACCCACGCCCGTCCGCGCTCATTGAGGCCGTTATTCTTAAAAGTTCCCGCGCAGCACGAATCGGCGTAGTTATTTTGCCAGTTATGCGCCGATAACTGCATGGAACGGAGCCCGAGTCGATAAAAATCCCGCATGAGGAGAACATCCCCGTCCAGGTCGAAACTGCCTTCAATATCGAGCACGGCCGCGATTCTGCCTGCCGCGTGAATCCGCTCGATATCGCTGGCATTGAGAGCGATTTCGATGGCGCCGCTGTTGGCTTTGATCTGCGTAATGCAGGCGTCGATCAGGCGCAGGGCTTGTTTCGTCTCGAACCGGCCTGGATAATAATCCTCGGTCACGTAAAAGCCGAAAAACATCGCGCCCAGCCCGCCTTCCCGGGCGCGAGGAAGATCGAACTGGCCGTCGGATTTGCGCTGGCCAATGTCTCCTCCGTTGTAAAATTCGCGTTCGATCGCGTGGATGTGGGCGTCGAACACCAGCGAACTGTTGTGCAATGCCCGGGCGCGGTCGGAGACCTGAGCGACGAGCAGAATCATCGGGAGCAGCGCAACGACAAGCACCGCACCGCTATGAAAAGATCGCTCCCTGCGGTCGCGGCTCAGAATCGACTCTTCATGCGACTCGCCTACCGAGCCGCGACCGCAGGGAGCGATCTGGGCCGGTTTTCCACTCGTTAGATGAAATCGTCTCACTTAAGGATTATAATGGCTGCACTATATGCCTCGCCCGAAGCTCGCCGGGATTACAACGGTTTACCGAAAGCATTCCCACACGCAACATATCATCGACCGCTATCTGGAAGGCTACGGCTGGAACGGCACCCATCACCATCCGGAGATGGATCTGCTTGGCCTCTATGTCGACCAGGTGGGCGCCGACGATTTGAGCAGGGATCGCGCGAGACGCTTTCCTACCATGAAAATTTATCCGACCATCGCAGAGGCGCTGACCCTGGGAACCGGCAAGCTGGCGGTGGACGGAGTGGTCGTAGTCGGCGAACACGGCGATTATCCGAAAACTCCCAAGGGGCAGGTGCAATATCCGCGCTACCGTTTCTTCGAAGAAATCGTGAAAGTGTTTCGCGACAGCGGAAAATCGGTCCCCATGTTCAACGACAAGCATCTTTCCTGGAACTGGGAGTGGGCGAAAAAGATGTACGACACCTCGAAAGAGATGGGATTTCCGTACATGGCCGGCTCCAGCCTGGCGGTGACCTGGCGCATTCCATCGGTCGAATTTCCCACCGGCGCGAAAGTCAGCGAGGCGCTGTGCATCTGCTACGGAGGCGTCGACAGCTACGATTTTCATGGCCTCGAAACACTCCAATGCATGGTGGAGCGGCGCAAGGGCGGAGAATCGGGCGTGAAGTGGCTCCAAGCATACCGAGGCGACAAATTCTGGGACGCGTGCCGCGACAACGTCTGGCCGCGCGAGCTCATGAACGCCGCTTTGTGCCGCAGCCACACGTTGACGCCCGCCCGCGCCGGGTTCAACGATATTTTTCCGGCGCTCGATGACATGCGGCGGCTGGTGCGCGATCCAGTAGCGTATCGTTATGAACACGCCGACGGGTTGAAGTCCACCATGATGCTCATGAACGGCCTGGTGAAAGATTTCAATTTCGCGGCCACGTTAGAGGGAACTGCGAAGCCGTTTTCCACGCAGATGTATCTGCCGATGCCCGACGGTCGCACGACCATGGCCAACTTTTTCAGCCCTCTGGTCAACAACATGGAGAAAATGTACCTGACTGGAAAGGCCACGTATCCGATCGAGCGCACCTTGCTCACCACGGGCCTGACGGCGGCGGGCGTCGACAGCCTCTACGCGGGGCAAACGCGCCTGGAGACTCCGCACCTGATGATCAAGTATCAGCCTTCGAAAGAATCGACGTTCTGGAGAACATAATCATGACCAACATCACTCGCAGAACATTTCTAGCCGGTGCGGCGGCTCTTCCAGCTCTTTCCCAGGCACAGCCGAAACGCATCGCCATCATTTCCACCATTTTCCGTTTGCAATCGCACGCGCAGCATATCGGCGACCGCTTCATCGTCGGCTATCCGATGGCGGGCGAATGGCACAAGCCGGAGACGCAGGTGGTTTCGCTCTATGTCGACCAGAAACCGGCCAACGATTTGAGCCAGACGCGAGCCAAGGAGTTCGGCTTCAAAGTGTATCCGACCATCGCGGAGGCAGTGTGTTGCGGAGGGTCGAAATTGGCCGTCGATGCCGTCCTGATTATCGGCGAGCACGGCGAATATCCAAGAAACGACAAAGGGCAGATTCTCTACCCAAGGTTCGAGTTCTTCGAGCAGGTAACAAAAGTCTTTGAGGCCGATGGGCGCTCGGTTCCGGTTTATAACGACAAACACCTTTCCTACAGCTTCGAAAAAGCCAAGAAAATGCGCGACACGTCGAAGCGTTTGAAATTCCCCATGCTGGCCGGATCGTCCCTCCCCGTCACCTGGAGACTGCCGGATCTGGAACTGCCTTTGGGCTGCCAGATCGAAGATGCGCTGATGGTGGGCGCGGGCGGATCGGACGCGATGGATTTTCACGCGCTCGAAGCGATGCAGTGCATGATGGAGCGGCGCAAGGGCGGCGAAAAGGGCGTCAAGAGCGTGCAGTTGCTCGAAGGCGACGCTGTGTGGAGTGACGCGCGGTGGTCGAAGGAGTTACTGCGGTCGGCGCTTTCACGGAGTGACAATCTGAAGGGCGCCACGGTGACCGACGGACGGACGCAGGACATGGTCGGCACGGGCGTTCTGCCGCAGATTGTGAAGAATCCGTGGGCTTACTTCATCGAATATCGCGACGGAACGAAGGCCACCATGATGATGCTGAGTGATGCAGTTGCCGATTTCAACATCGCGGTGAAGGTGAAGGGAAACAAGGAGATTCAGGCAACCCAGTTCTTCCTGTCGCCCGATCCGAACGTGACCTACTCAGCCTGCCTGGCCAGCAAGATCGAGCAGATGATCATGACCGGCGCAGCGCCGTATCCCGTCGAAAGAACGCTGCTCGTCAGCGGGATGCTGGAAGCGTGCCTGGATTCGCGAGTGAAGGGGCATCAGAAGATCGAGACGCCGCATTTGGACGTTGTGTATCAGGCTCCTCGGGAATCGCAATATTGCCGGGTTTGAGCCCCATGCGTCAGCTTGGGGCTATTTCCACGCCCGCACCAGCCCCAAGCTGACGCATGGGGCTCGACAGACCGATTGCCAATCGGCCCAGCCTGCACCACTCTAGAACTGCAACTTCAGCGCGAACTGAATCACCCGGCTGCCTCCTGCGCTGGTGATGTTGCCGAACGACGACGTCCCGAAAGCCGAGGCTGGATTCCCGAAGTTCGTGTGGTTGAACAGGGCGAACGTTTCCATCCGGAACTGGAGCTTCAGGCGCTCCTTGAGCGGGAAATTCTTGAACAAGGAGAAGTTGACCGTTTCCGCGCCGGGTCCGTGAAGCAGGTTGCGTCCTTCGGTTCCGTAGGCGAAACCGGTGGGGTTGATTGGGTACAAATTGCTGACCGTATAGGCGGCCGCGTTAATGCATCCCACCAGATCTCCGCGGCCGCAGCCGTCACTGGGGGTGCTCAACAGATTCGGCCGGTAGGTGCCGCTGGAGCCTGTGTTGGCAGTATCGGTTCCGGTGGTGACGTTGAACGGCAGACCCGTCTGGATGGTAATAATGCCGTTGGCCTGCCACTTGGTCAACGCGGCCTTCAAAATTGGATTGCCGACGTGAAAGAACGGAATGTCGTATACAAAGCTGGCGACAAAGCGGTGGCGGATATCCCAGTTGGAGTTGCCGTAATCGTCTTTCCAGTCGTAAGGAATCAGCGGCGTGCCTCCTCCGTTGGAATCCGTGGTGACGTCCAAGGTATGCGACCAGGTGTAGTTGGCGTTCATTTGCAGGCCATGCGTCAGGCGCTGGCGGAACACCACGGTCATGCTTTCGTAGTTGGCGATTTCATCGTCGTTGATGGTGCGGATCGAGCCGAACAGCTGATTGGGCCGGCGCGAATTGACGGAGCCGGGCCCGGGCTCAAGAGGCGTGTTGTTGTAGAAGCTGCGGTCCAAATGGTAAGAATGCGAGCCGAGGTACTGAACTTCCAGACCGCCTCCGCTCCAGAGCTGCCGTTGCAGACTACCGCTCCACTGATTCATGCGGGGCGTGGGCTGGTGCCAGGGATCGGTCACGATGGTGCCGGCCGTCGCCGCAGTGGGACACACTCCGGTGGCAAAGGGGCTGGTCAAAAGGGGAATCCCGTCGCCGACCGAGTAGTTGCACGTCAGAATCGTGGTGTAGGGCGGGTTAGTGTTGAGGAACGTATAGCTATTGGTCTGGTTCGGGTTGTAATAAATTCCCACACCGGCGCGGAACACCGTCTTCTCGGTGATGCGATAGGCGGCTCCCAAACGCGGCGCCCAGTCGGAATGGTTCGGCGCGGTGAAGTGGTATCCGGGTGTTCCTCCGACCAGCGCGGTCTGGTTCGGATTGAGCTCGGTAGCGACGCCGTTGATGGTGTAGGCGACGGTAGGCAGCTCATAGCGGATACCGTAATCGACGGTCAGCTTGCGGGTGACCTGCCATTTATCGGTGACGAAGAAGCCGTCGCGCCACTCGGCGGTTCGGCCGCGCACTTCGGGTCCCGGAGTGGTGAAGCCCGAAGGAATTCCGAGAATGAAATCGGCCGGCGCGTAGCCGGTGAGCGTTCCGTTGAAAGTGAAGCCGCCGCGAGCGCTATTGACGGCGGCGCGCCCGGTGGCAAGGCGCCGGAATTCCATACCGGCCTGGATGTTATGCGAATGGCGGTTCCAGCTGAGCTGTTCGGAAAGCTGGGTGGTGGAGTCGTTCTGATACCAGTTGGTGGAGGCGTTGCTCAATCCGTTGAACCCGGTGACGGCGAAATCGGGGATGCCGGGGTTGTTATAAGTCGTGTCTCCATTGAAGCCCGGAATTCCGAGGGCCGTCCCGGCGTTGGCATTGGCCGCAACCGAGAAGGGATTGAGGGTCGCGGTCGAGAAAAAGTTGCGGCCGACGCGCAGATCGTTCACCAGGTTGGGGGTGAAGGTTTGCGTATAGCCGACGCTGTAGTTGGAAACGGTGACCGGCGTGGTGGCGCCGTTGATGGGAATCGCGCTGCCGCCGAACACGTGCTCGTATTGGTCGTCGGCTCGGGCATACAGGCGTACTTTATCGCCGATATTCTGATCGATGCGATCGACCGTCTGGTTGGTCTTGATGGTCGTCGGCACCGGCACGGAGTAGTTGCTGGCAAGGCCGGGCAGATCGGTTGCCGGATAGTATGCCTGAAGCTTAAGCGCTACCGGCGAGATGCGCGCGGTGGGGATGATATTTCCGGGGAACGGAGTATTGCCGTTGAGAGGATCCTTGATCGCGCCGCCGGTGATGCTTCCGGTCGGGACGGAAGAAAAGTTGCCTGTAAAGAATGCTGCCGGCATGGAGGTGGACAGAGAGGTCGCCGATGAGATCTGCTGATAGCCGCCGAACGAGGCCATGAAGAAGGTCTTGTTGCGGCCGTCATAAAGTTTCGGGATCATGACCGGGCCGTCGACCTCGACGCCGTACTGGTTCTGGCGTAAAGGAGGCTTGGCGGCGGTCGGATTGGCGGGCGTCGGCAAGGTGAAGAACGTGCGCGCGTTCAAAACCTGGTTATTCAGAAATTCAAACAGCGACCCGTGAAGCTGGTTGCTCCCGGACTTAGTCACCATGTTGATGTGCACGCCGAGATAGGAGCCGTACTGCGCCGAGTACGTGCCGGTCTGAATCTCGACTTCCTGAATCGCCTCGATCATGGGCTGCACCGGCGTCGTGGTGATCAGGTTGTTCATGATGCTGATGCCGTCGATGGACATCTCGTTCTGGATTTCGCGCGTGCCTGCGCCGTTAAAATCCTCACCTGGGGGCGTGCCGGTGGCGGAAGATTTGGTTCCTTGGAGCACGCCGGGAGTGATGGTCGCCAGGCCCATGGCGTCGCGGCCGTTCATGGGCAACTCAGCCACGCTGCGCATCGAGAGAATTTCCGACACCGACGCGTCATCGGTCTTGATGGCGGACACGATTGCTTCCACTGTCACTGACTGCGACACGGCGCCGACCGACAGAGCGATATCGGTACGCACCGTCTGATCGATGTCCACGATGATGCCGGTCTTGGTGATCTTCTGAAATCCGGACATCTCCACCGTGACGCTGTAGACGCCGACGCGGACGAATTCGAAGGTGTAATTGCCTTGTCCGTTGGTGGTGGCGTTATATACGTCATGCGTTCCCTGCTCCGTGGCGGTTACCTTCGCGCCGGGGATAACCTTCCCGGTCGAATCGCTGACCGTTCCAACCAGGGAGGTGGTGGTGGCGAGCTGTGCATGAGCCGCGACGGCGAAGAGCATCGCGAGAAAAATTCCGGCGAACGAACGCAATTTCATTTTTCAATACCCCTTTTTGAAGCGCGAGTTCCCGTCCTGGGGGGATACACGAGCCCGTAACGTGTTTCCAACTATGCTGACACAAATCTTACCGGAACGCTAGGGCAAAAGCCCTAGCTAGCTTCAGACCTCGAGGGAAGTCAACTTGATGCGGCTCTTGTCGTACTCACCCAGGTTGAAGGTTTTGGCGGCGTATTCAATGTGGCCGGGCTCGCGGATAAATGTATTCTTGTGATAGTCGAGATGGGCGCGCCGGTCGATGAGAGCCGGTGAGCGGTCCCACAGCGAGGGGGCGCCCTCGGCTTTGCGCTTATCCTCGATCAGGTCGATCAGCAGGCGGTCCATCGCCACCGGGTCCGTGCCGAACATCATCAACTTAGGGTAGAAACGGTACTTCTTCTCCTCGGAAAAAGGCCCGCCGTGCCAGACGGCGCGGATGCCGTCCATGATGTTGAAGACGCATTTCGAGCGCAGGGGTTCCACTGCCGCCAGGGTGCCGATAAAGGACAAGGTGTTGGTTTTTTCCCGCATGTGGGAACGGGCGACATTCGAAAAATCGCCGTAGGCAAGATTTTTGAGGCATCCCGTGACGCCCGATGCCTGGTGCTCCTTGGCGTTGGGGACGTTAATGATTTTCGTGAAGCGTTCCGTGACCAGGCGCGCGAGATTGGAGCGCGTGTCGTCCTCGCCGAAGAAGCTGACTTCGACGTAGGTTTTCGGGTCGTAGCCCGTCAGCGAACCCGGAGGCGTCTCGATGGCGACAATCTGCACGCCTTCGGGCACGAATTTTTCGTAGTGTACACTTACCAGCTGGCCCAGGAAGCGTTCGTAAATATAAATGTTCGCGGGCTTCACACCGACGCTCATCAGGCTGCGGACAATGCCGCCGACCACTTCGGGCGAAGCGCGAATGACGGGCGCGCCGGAGCAGTTCACCTTGATGCCGATGACGTCGCTGGGAGAAAAAAAGGAAGCCCAGGCGTCTTTTTCGGCGTTGGCGCCGGTCAGGGATTTGATGCCGGTTGACAGCATCTTGTCGACGCCCGCCTGGTCGATTCGCTCGCTGGCGACGTCGATGACGTCCTCTGAGTGAACGCGAACGACGGTGCCCCGATACGGTCCGGGCATCTCGTTCGAATTGGCTGCCGGGAAATGGCTGACTACCTTGTAAGAGGGCAGTTCATCGCCGGCGAGCAGCGCCGGAGCCGCGGCGAGTTGGAGAAACGTTCGTCGATCCATAAATGTATCTTACGCAAAACCGATCCCCTCCATGACTGTCGGGGTTCCATCGGCCCATAGAACCCCGACAGTAATGGAGGGGATTGCTGAACAGAACCCCGACTGTAATGGAGGGACTCTTAGAGCGAAACCGCGTGGCGCGAAATATATTCTTCCATCGCCGGGTCGGGGGCGATGTAGTGAAACTCCTCGGCGTAAGCCAGCCCGTGCTTGCGGCCGGTTGCCGCGTCACGAGATTCGAAGACTGCCTTGATGTAGGCGTCGATCGACGCGTCATCGGCTGCGGAAAACTCGGGCACTTTCAATTTTCGCGCAGTGAGCGAGGCATTGACGCCCTTCACCATATGCAGCAGCATCGTGCGGCAGTTGCGAATAGCCACGCGCTTGGCATCCATCGTCGGGCCGATGTCCACCACGCGATTGACCAATTGCTGCGGGCCTCGAGCGAAGTAATACTTTTCGGTGACGGAATGCGGCTTCAGACCAGCCTCGAAATGTTCCGGGAAATCCTTCGCGCCGCCGGACATCCAGCACGCGGCTTCCACCGACTGCGCGGTCACGTAATGGTCCGGATTCTCCTCGTAATGATCCCACGGATCGTAGCTGAAAATGGTGTCGACTTTCAGCAGGCGGAAAAGGAAGATGAGGCGCGCGCGGATCTCAATGCGGCTGACGTCGTCCATGCGATGGTTACGGTAGCCGAGGTCGAAAACGTTCTTGAGGCCGGTGGCTTGTGCCAGCGCTCGCGCGTCGCGTTCGTTGGCGAGAACGGTTTCACCGATCGTGAGCCCGTAGGAGTCCTTCTCGTCGTTGCTGGTGCGGATCAGGTATCCGGTGTAGCCTTCGCGCAGAAGTTTCGCGATAGTGCCGAAGGCGAAGATCGGCCCGTCGTCCAGATGAGGCGTCACCAGAGCGAGCACTTTTCCCTGGTGCGGCGTCCCCTGGGCGGCATGCTCGACGGTGAGCGTAGTTGGTCCGGCGACGCTTTGCGCGGCGAGAGGAGTAGCGCCGGCCAATACGGCAGCTCCGAAAAAATCACGTCTGTCCATTGTTTCCCCCTTTACTGGCTCGGTAGGCGATCGACCTTTCGCAGCGCCGATTCCGAGCCGCGACCGCAGGGAGCGATCCGCCTGCTTAGCCGCTCGCTTTCCCCAAGACTTCCTTCAGCCGCCGCGCGACGATCAGGTCTTCGCCGGGCTCCAGCATCCACACGCCGACGACGATCGTGCTTTCATCGGTCGGCAGGCCGGCGCCGGGTTTCTTGCCGGTTTGCGGATTCAGTTCGATACTGGGAGTTCCTTTGCGCAACTCGACCATCACGTCCGACGGTCGAATCTTGACTCGCTGCGTGTCGTAACGCAGCAGCAGATGAGGGATCGCGTTGGCCGCCACGTTCGGGATGACCACCTTCGATTCCATGGTCGGGATGCTCTTCAGCTGCGCGGCGATGCGCTCCGCGACGGCGAAACTCGGCTTCCATCGCGGCGTCGGACTGGCTGAGAAACCAGTCGACCGCGGCCACCATACCGACGATCTGTTCCTTCGAAACCTTCATGCCGCGTCCGACGGTATCGGAGTTCGGGTTGTTATTCCGGTGTGCGGCGTCGATGAGATCCTTTTTGCCCAGCAGCAAACCGGCGTTTTGCGGCCCACGCATGCCCTTGCCGCCCGAAAACGCGACCATATCGAAACCCATCTGCGTGTAGTTCCACAGATTGGAGATGGGCGGAACATCGGCCGCGGCGTCGTTCAGGCAGGGCACGCCATGTTTGTGCGCCACGCGAACCCAATCCTCGCGGCCGATTTCGCCGGTCTCGGCGGCGTTGAAGAAATTGGTCATGACCGTCCGCTCCGTGAACGCAGCCTCGTATTCGGCGAGCGTCACGACCTCGACAAACTTCGCGCCGCAGTTTCGGATGGCGTGATCGTATTCGTAGCGATGCCCCTTCTGCGCGATGACTTCGTTCTTGACTCCGGTGAGGTCGGTGGGGATGCTGTGCATCGCACTTCGGTTGCCCATCGTCATGGCGGCTGCCGTTGCCAGGGTCAGCGCGGAGGCAGCGCCCGCCGTTACCATCGCAGCCTCGCACTTGAGCTGCTTCGCGAGATATTCTCCGGCGGCCTGTTGCAATTCGTGCAGGCGAACCGGATGCTTCGCGGCGCGCGCCACGGCTGCCTGAACCGAAGGAGGCATGGTAGACGCGGTCAGCGCCGTGTAGGTGCCCGCCGCATTGATGATCTTCGCGACGCCGAGTTTCTCGTAGTAGTCCTCGCCCATCGCAGCATGATCCTTCGCCTCCAGTTTCCCTCCAGCGAGACCGATCGCGGCGAGCCCCAAGTTCGCCCGCCCCAAAAATCCGCGTCGCGTGCCGTTCATCGAGAACCTCCTTCGACTAATCAGATATATGCTAATACAATGACGCGGAGAGTGAAGATGCGACTATCCATCGCGTTGGCGTTGGGTTGCGCGCTAAGCGCGCAGGCGCAAACATACGACGTGCTGCTGAAAGGCGGCCACGTGATCGACCCGAAGAACGGAATCGACCGCGTGATGGACGTCGCGATCACGGGCGGAAAGATCGCCAGGGTCGCGGCCGGAATCAATTCGAGCGAGGCGAAAAAGACCGTCGACGTCGCCGGGCTATACGTGACCCCGGGGCTGATCGACATTCACGCGCACATTTATTTATGGAAGGAAGCGGGCGGCGAAGGGACGCAGGCCGACTCTCATTCGTTCCGCAGCGGCGTGACGACGATGGTCGACGCCGGGTCCTCCGGGGCCAAAACGTTTCCCGATTTCCGCGACCGGATCATCAAGCATTCGAAGACCCGCATCCTGGCGTTTCTGAACATCGTCGGCGCGGGCATGGGCACGGGTCATGAGGACGATCCGGCCGAGATGGACGCGCAGGCTGCGGCGAAGACGGCGAAAGACAATCCGGATATTATCGTCGGCTTCAAGACCGCGCACTACGCCGGGCCGGGCTGGGAATCGGTGGAAGGAGCAGTGAGGGCCGGTGACCTGACCGGCTTGCCGGTTATGGTCGATTTCGGACGCATCAACGCCACGCGTAACATCAACGCGTTGTTTCTGGACAAGCTGCGGCCGGGCGACATTTTTACGCACTGTTTTTCCGGCCATCGCGAGGAACTGCTCAGCAGCGGCAAAATGAATCCGGCCATGGAAGCGGGACGCAAGCGCGGAATCATTTTCGACATCGGCCACGGCGCCGGAAGTTTTTATTGGTATGTGGCTGTTCCCGCATATGCCGAGCATTTCTACCCCGATTCGATTTCCACCGATCTGCACATCAACAGCATGAACGCGGGCATGAAGGATATGGCCAACATCATGTCCAAGCTCATGAGCCTGGGGTCTTCTCTTCAAGACGTCGTGCGGATGTCGACCTCAAATCCGGCGAAGGAGATCCGCCGGCCGCAGTTGGGTAATCTGGACGTGGGCGCGGATGCCGACGTCGCCGTATTGCGTTTGGACCGGGGCAACTTCGGGTTCGTCGATTCGGCGGGCGCGAAGAAATCCGGCAACCAATTACTCGTTTGTGAATTGACGCTGCGCGCCGGCAGAGTGGTGTGGGACCTGAACGGCCGCGCGAGCCAGGACTGGAAAACATTTCCTTACCAGAAAGAAACATGGAAAAAATAACACGGTTTTTTTTGCCAGCTATCCTCTTCGGCGCGGGCTGCCTGTTTGCGCAGCCGCAGCAGCAACCATACGACCTGCTGTTGCAGGGCGGCCACGTGATCGACGCGAAGAACAATCTCGACGCCGTGCGCGACGTTGCCATTCGCGACGGAAAAATCGCCGCTGTCGCCCAGCGCATCGATCCCGCGCAGGCTTTTAAAGTGGTCAACGTCAACGGGCTTTACGTGACGCCGGGGCTGATCGACATTCACGTGCACGTCTACGCGGGCACAGGAGAGCCTCGCTCCTACGCCGGCGACAACAGCTTGTATCCGGACGGCTACACCTTCCGCGTGGGCGTGACCACGGTGGCCGACGCCGGTTGCGCGGGCTGGCGGAATTTCGAGGATTTTAAGCAGCGCATCATCGACCGGTCGAAGACCAGGATTCTGGCGTTCATCAACATCGTCGGCAATGGGATGCGCGGCGCGAAGTTTGAGGACGACCTCTCCGACATGCAGGCCAAGCCGACCGCGGAGATGGCGCTGAAGCACAAAGGCCTGATCATCGGCGTGAAGACCGCGCATTATTCGGGTCCCGAGTGGACCCCGGTGGAGCAGGCGGTCGAGGCGGGCACCATCGCCAATATTCCGGTGATGGTCGATTTCGGAGCGAATAAAAAAGAGAGGCCGATGAGCGAGCTGGTGACCAAGAAACTGCGTCCCGGCGACATCTACACCCACTGCTATTCGGGATTGAGAGACGAGCAGGTCGACGGGCACGTGAACCCGGCGATGTTCGAAGCGCGAAAGCGCGGAGTGATTTTCGACGTCGGCCACGGCGGGGGAAGCTTCGCGTGGCGCATCGCCGTGCCGGCCTTGAAGGAGGGGTTCCCGCCCGATTCCATTTCCACCGATATCCACACCGGAAGCATGAACAGCGGCATGAAAGACATGGCCAACCTGATGAGTAAATTTCTGGTGATGGGGCAAAGCCTGAAGGACGTGGTGGCGGAGTCGACCTGGCATCCGGCCCGTGAAATTAAGCGCGAGGATCTGGGAAATCTTTCGCTGGGCGCGATCGCCGATGTCACCGTCCTGCGCGTGGAGCGAGGCGATTTCGGGTACACGGACATGTACGGCGCGCGCCTCAAGGGCAACCAGAGAATCGTGGCGGAGCTGACGCTGAAGGATGGGAAAGTGGTGTACGATCTGAACGGCATCACGCGCCCGGATTGGACCACACTGCCGCCCGGCTACCGCCAATCCGGCGATGCGCGATGGGACGCGATCACTCCCGGACGCGGGGGCAGAGGGCAGACTACGAAGCAATAGACGTGTGGGGCGGGCGGCTCTGCCGCGGTCGTTAGTGGCTTGTCGCAGCCAGATCGTTACTATATCCCCCCCATTACTGTCGGGGTTCCACACACCAAACGGAACCCCGACAGTTATGGAGGGGCTTCGACGACAGTTGAAGTAGCTCTACCGTTATCCCTGGTCTACCGAGCCGCGACCGTAGGGAGCGATCATGCTCACGCTGTAACGTGCCGCACGGCGCGCCAGCGGGCGCGGCCGTATTCCCCAATCTGCACCTCGCCGGTCATCGTTGAACCGGAGACCGTGCCGGAGAATGAGTAGCTCAGCGTGTTCCCGTCGGCCGGCAGAATACTCCGGAACTTCACTTTTTCGCCGTCGATGTAGCCTTTCAAATCGCCCTGATAGGCCCAGCCTTGATGCGTGCCGCCGATCAGGTTTGTTCCCATAGCTACCAGAAACAATTTGTGACGCGCCGCGCCGACTTCGTATTCCACATCGACATCCCACACGCCGGCGATGTCCGTGGCGGGAGGAGCGAGCGGTTTCGCCTGCTTCGCCGCGGGAGCTGACGAGAGGACCTGAAATAAACGGTCGGCGACGATTTGATAGTCGCCCGGCTTCATCGCCACGGGGCGGATGAGGAACGAATTTCCTTCGCCCGAAGCCTGGGTCATAATTCGCGGTTCGCCGTCCAGCATCTGGCGTCCGACTTCTCCGGCGGTGAGCCCGATTTTCTGTTTGTCCCACGAGACGTTCAGAGTGGGGAAAGGACCCCCGCGCACCGGCGGAACCACGGATGCGCGAACGCCGGGAACTTTCGTGATGCGCTCCGTGATGTGCGCGTACCAGCGCGTCCATTCCTTGAAGTCGTCTTCAATGTCGCGTCCGCTGCGCCAGATTTCGACGGCGGCCAGCGTGCCGACGATTTCTTCCTTGGTCACTTTCAACGCGCGACCGAAGGCGTGATGAGGAGCGCTGTTGGCCCACGCGGCCCGCACCAGGTCCTTGCGGCCGACCAGAAGTCCTCCGCCTTGCGGGCCGCGGATAATTTTTCCGCCGCTGTAAGCGACCAGGTCGGCGCCCAAGGCGAGATACGGATTCGGCACGATGAGATAGTCTGCCGCGGCATCGATCAGGATGGGGATGCCGCGCTCCTTCGCGATCGGCGCGACGTCCTTCAGGTCAAGTTGCGCTTTCCCGAAGTGGTTGCCCAGGATCTCAATCATCGCGGTGTGCGGCCCGATGGCCTTGCGCAGCTCTTCGCGGCTGTTCACTTCGATAACCTTGACGCCGAGAGTACGGACGGCGTGATCGTACGCATTGCGCGATTCCCGAGGAATGATCACTTCGTCCTTCAATCCCTCCAGGTTGGGCAGGCGCTGGATTTTCTCGGGATCGGTTCCGATGAGGCAGGCAGCGGTGGCGTGTGTAAGGGCGGCCGACGTGCCTCCGGTGACGATCGCCCAGTCAACATGCAGCAACTCGGCGAGGCGGGCGCTGACGCGCTCCATCAGCTCGTCCAGGTCGACATGGAAGTGCGCGGCCTGCTCCATCGCGGCGATCACTTCGGGAAACGTCAGCGAGCCACCGTTGATGGTCAACGTCGCGGTGCAGTTGATGAACGGACGCACCCCGATCCGCGTGTAGACATCGGGGCTCGGCGCGGCGGCGCGCACCTGAGGACCGGCGGCCAGGCCCGCCGCAACCGCCCCGCCCGTCTGAAAAAGTCTCCGGCGGCTGATATCAAGTTTGGATTGGTGAGCCATTTGGTTTATTATGCATCTCATGCGAGCACGTGTGGGATGGATCGTACCGTTTCTTTGTTTGCCGGCCTTGGCGCAAGAGTACGACCTGGTCCTGCGCGGCGGTCGCGTGATCGATCCGGCGAACAACATCGACCGCGTAATGGACGTCGGAGTGACGGGCAACCGTATCACCGCGGTGGCCGCACATATCGCGGATGCGCAGGCGCGCAAGCTGGTCAATGTGTCGGGCATGATCGTCGTTCCCGGCTTGGTCGATCTGCACATGCATGTTTTTGGGTATGAGGGCTCGCTCACGCCGGACGACACGGCGCTGCCGGCCGGGACGACGACCATCGTCGACGCGGGCGGTAGCGGCTGGCGCACGTTCGACGAATTTCGGCGCACGGTGATCGCGCATTCGGCCACGCGCGTTCTTGCTCTGCTCAACATCGTTGGCGCGGGCATGGTGGGCGAACCTTACGAAAGCAATGTCGACGACATGGATCCATCCGCGACCTCCGCGATGATTCTCAAGAATCGCGATGTCATTGTCGGAATAAAAACGGCTCACTTCGCGAAGCCCGGGTGGGCGGCCATCGATCGCGCCGTGGAAGCCGGGCGTCGCGCGAGCGTTCCGGTGATGGTGGACGACAAGATTTTCACCAATTCGCAGAGGACCACCGAGGAAGAGCTGCTGAAGCATCTGCGCCCGGGCGATATTCACACGCACATGTACAACGACCGGCAGATGGAATTGATCGACCGCTTCACCGGCAACGTCCAACCGTGGATGATCGAAGCGCGCAAGCGCGGCGTGCTGTTCGACGTCGGACACGGCGGAGGAAGTTTTCTTTGGCCTGTCGCGGCCAAGGCCATTCAGCAGGGATTCTTGCCCGATACCATCAGCACGGACCTTCATTCCTCCAGCATTCTGATGCAGCAATCCGATATGCCCAACGTCATGTCGAAGATGATGCTGCTGGGCATGAGCCTGCCGGACGTCGTGCTGCGGTCCACGGTGAATCCAGCCAAGGAAATCGGGAAATATCCGGAAATCGGGACATTGGGCCCGGGGAAAATCGCCGACATCGCGGTGCTGGAAAATCAGGATGGGGTGTTTGCGTTTAAGGACGCGTGGCCGGCGAAGAAACTCGGCGCGCACCGGTTGGATTGCGTGCTGACCATTCGCGATGGAAAGATCGTGTACGACCGCGATGTACGTTCGTTTCCCGCTTGGGTGGCCAAATGAAGCGGCTCCTTACGGCGCTCTTGTTAATTTCCTCCGCCTCCGGCCAGCAGATTTACGACCTACTGCTCAAGAACGGCCGAGTGATCGACCCCGCCAATCATCGCGACGGACAGATGGATGTCGCTGTGATCGGCAATAAACTCGTCCGCGTCGCGACGAACCTGCCGGTCGCCCATGCGCGCGTAGTCGTCGATGCGAGCGGCTATATGGTGACGCCCGGGCTGATCGACATCAACACACACCTCGGTGAAGTAAAGCCCGACTACAACACGCTGCCCTACGGAGTCACCACGGCGGTCGATGCGGGAACCGTAACGTGCGCGACGTTTCCGAGTTTCAAGAAGGAAGTCATCGGCCACGCCAAAGTGCGCGTGCTCGCGTTCATTTCCGGCGATGCCGAATGTACGTCTCATCTGGCAAGCCAGAATCACGAGACCATCGTGGGTCGCGCCGCCGATCCCTCGTCCCTGGAGGCCGCGGTGAATGGACCTCAGCCGTTCCGAGTCACCCAGGAAAGGGCCTCGTTCCTAGTGGGCACGATCTCGAGCGGCATGGACGCCAACAACGTTCTTTTGCCGCGAGCCAACATGAGCACCGCTATGTCCATTTATCTGAACCTGGGAATGACCGCGGAACAGATCATCGAACGCGTTACGTCGAATGCGGCGCGCGCCATCAAGCGGCCGGAACTGGGCGCCCTGAACGAAGGCGGAGTGGCCGACATCGCGGTGCTGGAAATCCAGCAGGGAAAATTCGGCTTTCTCGATTCCGCGCGAACGCGCCTGGATGCGAATCGACGCTTTCACTGCGTGCTGACGGTCCGAAACGGCGCAGTTGTCTGGGATAGTGAAGGCTTGAGTATCTCAGATACGATTCGTGCGGGCCCGTATACGAATTTCAAATGAACTCGATGTAGGGCGGCCAATCTTTGGCTGCAGCCTGCTTTCAGCAGGCTCGTCGCTCTTCAACAAGAGCCGCCTCGAAAAGCGGCTGCAGCCAGAATTGGCCGCCCTACAAGTGCACAATTCCCTGCTGAATCGCGTAAATCGCCGCTTGCGTCCGATCGCGCGCATTCAACTTATCCAGCACGCTGCTCACATGAATCCGCACGGTTTTTTCGGCGATATTCAACTCCGTCGCGATATCGCGGTTACTTTTCCCCCGGGTGATCAGCGTCAGCACCTGGTGTTCGCGCGGGGTCAGGTCGGCGGCGGGAATTCTCTCGGCCAGGCGGTCGCGCACGGCGCGCGGAAGATAGCGGACGCCTCCATGGACCGTCAGAATCGCGTCCAGCACCTGGTCTCCGCTGGCGTCCTTGGTCAGATAGGCCATCGCGCCCATGCGCAGCGCGCGGAAAACGTCTTCACTTCCTTCATAGTTGGTCAGCACCACCACCCTTGCGTCGCGACGCCGTTTGCGAATCGCGGCGATGGTGTCGAACCCGTTCATGCCCGGCAAGCGCAGGTCCATCAGCGTGACGTCCGGCTGCACCTGATCGTACATTTCCAGCGCCTGTTCGCCGCTCTCGGCCTCGGCGGCGATGCAGACGTCGAACCGCCCGTTCAGCACCGAGCGGAGAGCCACGCGAGCCAGGAAGTGGTCTTCCACCAGCAGCACTTTTACCGGATGCGGGGTCACGCCGGCACGTCCACCCAGACTTCGGTGCCCGCGCCGGGAGCCGAATAAATCCGCAGATCGCCGCCCAGTTTTTTCGCCCGTTCGTGCATCACCGCGAGCCCGAAATGACCGGGCGTCGCCTGCGGCGATTCGGGCGGGCGAAACCCGGTCCCGTTATCGCGAACGGTCATCGAAATCCGGTCGACGCCGTACACCACCTGAATCTTGACCGTCTGCGGCGAGGCGTGCCGCAGCGCGTTGGTCACCGCCTCCTGGCCGATGCACACCAGGTGATGAACGCAGACCGGCGGCAGCCGCCGTTCTTCGCCCTCGATCATGAGCCTGGTTTCAAGCTCCGCCCGCGGACCCATCAGCGATAGCGTCTTGTTCAACTCCTCGCTCAGCAGCCCGACCGGTTCTTCGCCCCCGCGCAGATCCCAAATGATGCGCCGCGCCTCAGCCTGGCAGTGTTTCACCATGGTGCGCGTCAGTTCCAGCGACGATACCGCCTCCCTGGGCGCGCTCGCCAGCCGGTTTTTTGTCGCCTCCAGCTGCCAGGAAATGGCCGCGAAATCCGCCATCAGCGTGTCGTGCCATTCGCGGGCGATACGGTTTCTCTCCTCCAGAATCCACGCCACGCGAGCTTTTGCCTGCGCCAGCCGCTGCTGGAATACCATCGCGATCAATCCCGCCGCAAGGCCCGCCAGCAAGGCGTAGAACCACCAGCATTGATAAAAATGCGGCTCCTGCTCCACCTCTATCGACGCGACCGTGTCGCTCCAGGGCCCTTCGTGATCGCGCACGCTCACCGCGAAACGGTACTTGCCCGGAGGCAGTCTCCGGTACAGCATGTGGCGCGCCCTCGTCACAATCCAGTCGGCATCGTAGTTTTCCAGCCTGCACCGGAACTGAAGTTGCGCGGGGTCCGAAAGTCGGACCGCGTCGAATTGAAAATCGACGTCGCTCTTGCCCGGAGGAATCACGATATGATCCAGCGACGCCACCGGATTGTGATCGATCGTCAAACCGGCCACCCTGGGCGATGCGGGCGGCGGCGTTTCAATGACCTGCGAGGGGTTGGCATGGGCGAAGCCCTTGGCCGTGGCGAACCACAGGCTGCCGTCTTTGATTCGCGCCGCCGGAGGCTGGGAGAGCCCTCCGCATTCGCTGCTGCGCATCCCGTCGCTTTTGCCCAGCACCGCCACGTCCAGCGTCTTCCTCTGTCCCCCGCTCCACTCATGCAGTTGCGAGCGCGACACCTTCAACACGCCGCGGGTCGAGCCCATCCACAGCATCCCGTTCTGATCGTCAAGCACCGAATAAATCTGAAATGCCGGCAGACCCGAGCCCGTGGGCGTCCGAAGCACTTTATGATTCACGATCCGAACCAACCCGCCGGCCTTGGTGCCGACCCAGATTCCGCCCGCGCCGTCGATGGAAATGGAAATAACCGCATCGTTCGGCAGGCCGTCCTTCATGGTCAGCGCCGTGACGAAGGATCCTTGAATGATGTAGAGGCCTTGTTGCGTCCCCACCAGGATCTCGCCCGAAGGCGTTTCCTTGACGCAGGTGATCATTTTTTCCGGAAGAAGCAGTTGGCCTTTCCCGGGATGTGGAAACCCATCCTCGTATTTCAGCAGGCCGGTATAGGTGCCCACCCACAGGCTTCCGCCGCGATCGACCACAAGCGCGCTGATCGCGTTGGAGAAAGACTCGCTTCCCGTCAGATATCGTTCAATCCTCGAACCGTTAAAGTGATAAAGCCCGTCGTACCAGGTGCCGATCCAAACTCCTCCACTGTGGTCTTCGGCCAGAGCGCGAATCGGAGACTGGCGCAGCGTACCCGGCAGAGCAACGCGACCCAGTTGACCTCGATGTATCTTGAACAGGCCCTGTCCCCAGGTCCCCAGCCACAAATCGCCGCGAGCGTCGCCCAGCACTGTGGATGCGAACCCTTGCGGCAGCCCTTCCGGCTGGCCGTATGGGATGAGCGTGGCCCGGCGCCAGCGGCTGAGCCCGCCGCCCAGCATACCGATCCAGAGATTTCCTTCGTTATCTTCAAACAGGCGGCGAATGAAATCGTCGGCCAGCCCGTCCGCCGTCGTCCAGTGCGTCAGCACCCCTGCGCCCGAAAGGCGGCAGATTCCGTGTCCGCGCGTGCCGAGCCACAAATTGTTGTCGCGGTCGACCAGAATCGCGGCGACCGGCCCATGCGAGCCCGGCACGGAGATGTCGTTCCACCCCGCGGCGCCGTTCACCATCTCCAACGCGCCGCGCTGCATGCCGATCCAGACCCGGCCGCGCGCATCGGCATAAGCGGCGGTCACCGATCCCAACTCCGCGTGACGCAACACAACCAATCGCGCGACGCCCTGGGTCCAATGAAACAGGCCCTTCACCGTGACGATGAACATCCCTCCCGCGCCATCCGCGGCAAAAGGCGACGTGATATCGCCGGGGACCAGGCCAAGCGCGCTCAGGCACTCGACGCGATCCCCTACGATCCTCTCCACGCCGTTCTGCGTGCCTACCCAGATCACGCCGTCCCGATCCTCCAGCATCGACCGTATGCGTTCCTGCGTGAGCCCGGCGCCTTCACTGACGTTGGTCGACTGCGAACCTCTTCTATGGATCACGCCGCGCCCGTCGGTGCCGATCCACAGGTCGCCTGTGCGGGAATAGAGCACGGCGTTGACCGGTTCGTTGGCCACCACGTCGTGCTCGTCCACTTTTACCGGCGTGAATCGCAGACCGTCGAAGGTCGCCATCCCGCCGCCCGTGCCGATCAGCAGGACGCCGCTGGGATCCTGCACGATGGTCCGCACGTTGCCCTGCGGGAGACCGTCCTCCACGCCCCAATCCTGCTTCTGATATTCGGACAGAGCGCGGGTGACGGTGCCCGCGTCGAGCGCCGCGGCCAGGCACCAGACACCCGGACTCCAGGACCACGCAGCGCGCATGATTTACGTCCTTCGGGCGGTCCACTCCGCGACGCCGTAAACTTTCCCCGTCATTTGCAATTCCTCCTGACCTATTCTCCTCCAAAAAAGAAATCCCCCCGCGGACACGGAGAATCCGCGAGGGGAAATCATTACCCGTCAGGCCCGCCTTAACATATCCCCTCCTTCACAGTCGGGGTTCCTCAGCATTCCAACAGAACCCCGACAGTCATGGAGGGGATATCACACTGCTAGAAAGTGTACTTCAAAGCGATCTGGACGTTGCGCGCTCCCTGCGAACCCTGCAACAGGCCGAGCGTTGTTCCAATCCCGCGCGTGGGCGAATTCAAAATCGTGGAATTCGTCAGATTGATGAACTCCCCGCGCAGCTCGATCCGTTGTCTTTCCGTAATCGAGAAGTATTTCGCCAGGTTGAAGTCCATGGTGTGCAACCCTGGTCCGCGTAGCGTGCTGACGCCGCAGTCGCCGAACGTTCCGGCCGCCGGCTGCGCGAAATCGGCTGCGTTGAACCATTGATAGCCGCCCTGCGTCGCATCCAGCGAGCCGTTCACCACCGCCGGCGCTATGCAGTTGGCGCGCGCCGCGCGCGCCGTGGTTCCGGAGACATCGGTTCCGTTCACCGTGATCGGGAATCCGGAGTGCAGGCTGAGAATCGCTCCCGCCGTCCATCCGCCCACCACCAGGTCGGCCGCTCTATTCATGCCCTTGCCGTACTTCTGATTGCGTCCGAACGGCAGCGAGTAGACCGAGTTGGCGACGAAATTGTTAGCCGCGTCGTAGCCGCACTCGCCCCATTCCGCCCTCATGTTGTAAATGTTCTGGAAATAAGCCGAGGCGTTGTCGGCCTGGCCGCCCTGCCCGTAGTAGCCGATCGAATTGGTCATGCACTTCGACCAGGTGTACCACGCGGTAAACTGCAGTCCCTGGCTGATGCGCTTCGTGAACGTGACTTGCAGCGCGTCATAGTCCTGCGTTCCGATCGACGAGGTGCCGGAGATCTGTCCGATATCGGCCAGCAGCGAAGGATTCCCTGCCAGATACTCCGTTTGCGATACCGTTCCGTTCGCATTCAGCACCTTCTGCATGTAAGGCATGGCCACCATCAGGTGCGTGCTGCGCTGGCCCACATAGCCGACCGTCACAGTCGAAGTCGGAGTAATCTGCCGCTGAGTCGTCAAGTTCCATTGATTGGCGACGGCCGGCCTCACGTTGGGATCCCACACGCGCAAGGTCACTGCGTGATACTGGTCGCCGGCATTCGTGAAGAACGGTGAAAACCCCTGGTCGAGCGTCGATCCGGGCAGCGTCTTATAATTTCCGGAGCCCGACCACTGGTCGTCGTGCTCCACCGCGAACGGAGGATTAATCGGCGTGCGCAGGTTGGTGCCCGTGCCTTCCAGGTAATTCGACAGCGTGTAGCCCGCGCGAATGACGGTCTTTCCGCCGCCCGGCGTCCAGGCGATGCCCAGGCGTGGCTGGAAGTTGGTAATTCCGTTGTATTGATTGTAGAGCGCCCGGCAATTGTTGTACGGGCAGGTTTGTCCGGCCATGTACTCCGTGCCCGTGATCAGCCCGAAGTTCGCCTGCCGGTTATCGACTTCCACCCATGGCGTGTGCAGTTCCCAGCGCAGGCCCGCGTTCACGGTCAGGTTCTTGGTCACGCGCCAGTCGTCCTGGAAGAACGCCGCCAGCGAGTTCGACCGTTGGCCCCACGTTCCGCCGTTCACACCGCCCTGAATCTCGTCGGGCAGGCCCAGCAGCAGGTCCGCTTCGGCGATACCCCCGTTGGCCGCGCTCGCGCCGTTGCCGGGCGTCTGCGTCGTGTAATAGCCGTTAAACAGGAAGGTTCCCGCGCGACCGTTATTCCCCGAGTAAAACACATCCATGCGATAGCGGTAGCCCTGGAAACCATAGTGCATCGTGTGGTTGCCCTTGCTCAGAATCATCGTGTCTTCGTAGTGAATCACCGCGGTGGCGAAAAGCTGATACACATCGCTATTTCCGAAACCCGCTACGTTTCCTCCGGACAAGCTCAGGGCAGGAAGAAGCGGCGAGGGGACGTCCTGAATGCCCACCGTTTGCGCAAAGCCGGTAAGGCCGTTGGCCGCGGCGCCGCTATTCAGAAACACATAATTTACACCGAAGCGAAGCTCGTTCACCAGCGTCGGGCTGAACGTATGGGTCCAGTCGGCCACGCCTGTGTGACTGGGATAGTTCGCAAAGGCGTTATACGTCAGCGGATAGTTGCGAATGGTCGGATTCGTAAACGCGCTCTCCGAATACCGTGCAAAAATCCGGTCCTTTTCCGAGTAGTTATAGTCGATCTTTAGGTCGCCCTGGTCGCCGTTGATATAGCTGCGCACGCCGTACTGATAATTATTCAGCAGGTTGCCGTTGGTCGGCTGCGGATAGTACGAGGACGAGAGAATCTTCTGCATCGCCGGGTCGATCAGCGACGTCGGGATCACGTTGTTCGGGAACGGAGTGCGCGTGCCGCTCGAAGTAACCGCATACGGATTATAGAGCTGCACCGGCTTGGCCTGCGCCAGCAGGATGGAAAAGTCGCCCGTGCGTTCCGCCGTCGTGTACAGCGTCGTGGTGGAGATGCTGGTGGGCGTATCCAGGCGCGATCCCTGATAATCGGCAAAGAAAAACAGTTTGTTTTTCTTGATCGGACCGCCCCCCGATCCGCCGAATTCGTTCCAGCGGGTCGACGGCCGGATCGCGTTCTCGAAATTGTTCGTCCAGGAGTTCGCGTTCAGCACGTTGTTGCGGAAAAACTCGAACGCGCTGCCATGGAACTGATTGGTCCCGGATTTGGTCGTCACGCTCACAATGCCGCCCATGTAATTGCCGAACTCGGCCGGCGCGGTGAGCGTAATCTCGTTGAATTCCTGAATCGCATCGATCCCCGATGCGTAACCCACCAGGTTGTCCGATACCTGGTTGTTGTCCAGGCCGTCCAGCATGAAATTGTTGGCCTGCTCGCGGTTGCCGTTCACGTTTGGGCGCGAACTCGAATCGGTGGTCAACCCGCTCTTGAATCCCGCTGGATTGGGGTGAATGCTGCCCGGCGCGAGCAACGTCAACTGGAGGTAGTTGCGCGTCGCCAGAGGCAGTTCCAGGGTCGTCTTCTCGTCGATGACCTGGCCCACTTCGGTCGACTGCGTCTGCAACAGTGGCGCGGACCCGGTCACATCCACCGTCTGCGTCACCGCGCCGACTTGCAGCGGCACATCGATCCTGGCCACCTGGTTCATATCGAGCGTAATGCTCGGCACCACCGCCGCCTGGAATCCCGCGTGCGTCACCTTCAGCGAATAATTCCCGATCGGCAGCCGCGGAAGATTGTAGACTCCCTCGGCGTTCGACATTGTTGGCCATTCGGTGCCGCGATCTTTATCCGTGACAATCACGTTGGCGCCTGGAACCGTCGCGCCCGAAGCGTCCGTAACTCGTCCGGTGATGGCTGCGGTAACTTGCTGGCCCAAAGCCGTCGGAATGAACGAAAAGACAGAGAGAAACACGACTGCGAACAGAGAAATGGATTTAAGTTTCATAGATACCCCGCAAGAAGTGCCCGTGACAGTAATCAACTAACGATTTCTTTATATAATCATCAGCCTGAAGTGAAACTTGAGATAGGACAAATGTCCTAGGAGACCGTTTTCCCGGGCTCGAAAGCGTCAGCACGAAGGGACGCTCTGCTGCGCGGTTCGGATGGCCTTGGCCGCGCTCAGGAAATGCAGCCATTCGTCCATGCCGACACCGGTTTTTGACGAGACCTTCAGGATCTCCATCCCCGGACGCACTCTGCGGATGTTTTCGTCCGCCGCCGCGGCATCGAATTCGACGGCGTGGGCCAGGTCCATCTTGGTGACAATTGCTACATCGGCGGTATTAAATATAGTCGGATATTTGAGCGGTTTATCTTCCCCTTCCGTAACGGAAAGAAGAACCAGCCTGACATCTTCACCCAGATCGTAGGAACCGGGGCAAACCAAATTTCCTACGTTTTCGATAAACAGAAAATCCAGTTCCTGAAGGTCCCAGCCCTCCAGCGCCTTCGACACCATGGCGGCTTCCAGATGGCACAACGTCCCGGTGGTAATCTGCTTCACTGGAGCGCCCGCGCGCTTCAGGCGCACGGCGTCGTTGTCCGTGGCCAAATCGCCCACCAGGGCCGCGACCCGAAAGTTTTGACGCAGGAGCGTCAAGGTTTTTTCAAGAAAAGCAGTCTTCCCGGATCCAGGACTCGAAACCAGGCTCACCACGAACACCCCGGCATTTTGGAACCGCTGCCGCAATTCGCGCGCCACCAGATCGTTCTGCTTGAGGACGTTCTGCCGCACTTCCACCAACCGGTTCACGGGCACGCCTCCACTTCCTCGATCTCCAGCGCCACCACTTCCATTTCGCGGCCTTCCAGAACTTTCGAAACCGGACTTCCGCACTCGGGACAAACGAACCACTGCAAGGATTCGACAACCCGCGGCTGATTGCACACGGCGCAATGCGCGACGATCGGGATTTCCCGGATGGCCAGGCGCGAGCCCTCCAGACGCGTGCCCTCGCAAGCCATTTCGTAGGACGCGAGCAACGCGTCCTTCACCACGCCCGACAGTCTGCCGAGTTTAAGATGCACCGCGCTCACCCGCGCCCCGCCGCGACGGTCGGACTCCTCCTCCGCCATTTCCACAATGCTCATCGCGATCGATAGTTCATGCATGAAGTCAGTCCTGCTTTCGCGCCACGATGTCGAACGCGAATTTTAGTTCGTCTTTCAGCTTCAGCGTCCCTCCCGCCACACTCACCAGAGGAATATCGTAGTCGCTCTGCAAAATAGAGAACTCCTCCGACGCCGGGATCGTGTCCCGTCTCTCCTTTTCTCAATGCGATCGCGATACGCCGAGGTTCTCGGCGACCAGCTTCTCGATCATCCCGATGGCTTCCCCGATCGCGGCTTCCACCGCGTCGCTCAACCCCAGCTTGCCGTCTTCCGGCCCCAAGTCCGCCGGCTCGCAGCCGATCAGTAGAATCCTGCCGCGCGCGCCGCCCATTTGCCGGACCGTACGCAGCACGTTCATCGGATTCATGCTGTGGGCTTCGAAGGGCGTGGTGATGCCGTCCTCCATCTTGGGCTCTATCAAATAAAGAGTCCCCGGCTCCCCGCCCCGCGCGCACGCGTCCACCAGGATCACCAGCTCGTATGGATCCAGCAGCGCGTAGGTCAAATCGATTCCGCTAATCCCAAAATCCTTGAGGGTCACTTCCGGCGGCAGCGCCCTCCCGGCGAGCCTCCGCGCCACTTCCGTGCCGAAGCCGTCGTCGCCCAGAAAAATATTGCCAATGCCGGCGATCAAAATGCGCGGAGGCGTCATATCGGTGCGATCTCCTCCACGGCGAAAAAAAAACGGTGACCCGGCTGACGGAGCATTCCCAGGTCCCTGCCCGGATCGTCCTCCAGCACCGCGGCCACTTGAATTTTGCCCTCGTAATCCTGCTGCAGGCTCTCGATAATGCCGATTTTTCCCGTCAGCGCGACGTCCAGAATGTCGCCGCACTTGTGCGGTTGGAGACGCACGCGATCGCCCGCGCGCAACTCCACGCCATGGATCGTCACGCAATCGATGGGGGCCTTGTCCTCCAGCAACTGCCATTCCCACTCGTTCATTTGAGCCCCCTCAGCGCGCCGTGCAGCTTCTGAAAATGCTCCGGCGGCAGCATCTCCGTTCTTTCCAGAATCTGCCGCGCCCGCTCGTCGCCGTTTCTCACTTCCTCTTTCTCGGCGTCGGTCATGGTCAGAATCCGCAGCGCCAGAATCTCGTCGATTTCCAGGCCGTCGCATAAATCGCCGGGGCTCTCCGGCGCAATCTGCGGATAGTCGTAGAGAATGATCGGCGCCGCGAGCATCCTGTCCCTCTGCCCTTCATCCCCCACCAGCACCGGCCAGGCGCCGATGTTCTGGCAACCGCCCGCCGCCGCCTTAAACCGCTCCGGCGGATCGAGCAGCGAAACAAATTCGCCTCCCTGGCAATGCAAAATGCTGTGCACCGAAACCATCGACCGCAGCAGCACCTGCTCTCTGCTCGCGTCTCCCATGCCCGTCAGATTCCGGATAATCAGCGTGACTCGAAACAGATCGTCCTCGACCTGCGACGCCCGCAGTTCCAGTTCTCCGTCGATCGTCTCCGATGCCTCGAACGTGAATCGCTGCCGAACGGGCTCGGCAATAGCGCTAGCCGCCTGTATCTTATCCCCTCCATGACTGTCGGGTTGAGCGACTACGCTGCCAATAGAACCCCGACAGTTATGGAGGGGATCGTAACGGTTTCCCGGCGACAGGCCACTAGGAGGAATGTTGACTTCCCGTTCTCGTCCTTCCTGCCAGTCCTTGACCTTTTCCATTTGCAGAAATCGAACCTTCACTTCCACCATGGTCGACGCGGAGCCATGGACCAGGCATTCGGTGATCATCTCCGCTTCGCCATATTCGCGCGGATACAGGACGCCGAAATTGAATCGCTGCTGGTTTTTCACGGCAGACGCGCGGTACGGATACAGCATGTAGCCTTCGTACAGCACCGCGTTGGCGATCTTTTCCACGGTGCTCATGTTCATCGCCGCACCGCCTGATCCCGCCAGCAAAGTTTCGAACACCTGTTCCCAACTCGGAATCCCCCGTTCCACTTTGTAACGATGCAGCTCTTCGAACACGTCGCGCCGCAGGCACAGCCACGCGATGTTGGGATAATACGCGTCCATCATGTCCTTCCACACCTTCAACGGCACGCGAAATTTGGTTTCCTTGTCCCACGAAATCGGCGCCACGCACAGCGCTCCATCTTCGCCGGCATAAAACACGGTGCCGCTGAACATCAGCAGCACCGGAATCTCTCCATCCTCCAGGCCGTTGAAATATTTTGTCGTCGCGACGCTGAAATCGAAGGTGCAGGGCACCTGCAAATCGACCGTCGTGACACCGGTAAACTGCGGCGCCACCGCGCTCGCGTTGGTCCACAGCAGGTTCTTCAGCGTCTGCCCCCAGCGCTCCGGCTCGCCGAACAGGTCCCGCAGCCGCGCCTGCTCCTCGGCCGTATATCGCCGCCGAGCCACTTCAATCTGGATCTGGCACCGCAGCACGACCGTATGAATATGCTCCGCCGCATCCGCGTTCTCGACGCGCAGCTTGAACTCGAGCGTCGGCGACGCCGCATACGGAACAACCTCGACGCTCGCGACCGTGATTCCCAGATCAGGCATGGCGCGATCTTCCCTTCAGGTCGCTAAAAAACTGACCGATCTCGTGCCACACGTCCGTTCCGCCCGCGAGGCCCGACCACCGGCTTCGGATCAACCCGACCAGCTTGAAGCATTCGTCGATCGGCACCACGTAATATTCCGGATCTGTAAATCCGCGCGCATGCCCGATCCGATTCACCAGCAGCGCCTCCACGTCCGCTTCCATTTCGAACAGCACCGGATTCTCGATCTCGATCTCCTCCCATGTATCGAACGAGAGCAAGGATTCCGTGGCGCCCGCCGGACTCGGATAGAGCGCGACCACGCGCCCCTGCGGCGTGCTCTTGAAAAAGAAAGCCATGTTGATGGGCATCATCAGCCCGTCCCACTGGCTGTCCGTCAGACGGAAATCGGCCAGATACCGAATGCGCCGCGGCACGCGTTTGTACTTGGTCTGATTATTGAAAAGGATCGCGCATGCATCGCACGCGCAGAGCAGCTTGCGGCTCGCCGGTTCCAGCAGATGCTGGTGCGTGACCGCCAGCTCCCGGCTGCACATCTCGCAAGTCTCGGCCCCACCGTGTAAAGGTGACGCCCGGCGCACGAACTGCCGCAATGCGGAAAACGACGTGCTCACAGCACCGCCCCTTGCATGATGCCGATCTGCACCAGGCTCGGCTTCGGATCTTCGATCAGCATCGATGCAACATCCGGCGCGGCCTGATAAATCGCGCTCTCGACAATCTCCTTCAGCGCCTCCGGCGTCGATCCGCATCCATGCCCGTTGGCCCCGTGCCTGTTGAGATGGATCCGCAGCCGCACCACACCCTCCTGAATGCCCAGCAACTCCACTTCTCCCTCATGCGGACGCAAACGCACGCGGGCTTTTTCGAGCGCCTGCGCGACGCGCGTTTCGAGATCCACCGGGTGCAATCCGTACAGGATGAGAAGGCTCGCGACCAGCTCATCGCGTCCCAGCTTCTCCACGACACCTTCGTCCGAGGAACGGATCAGTTCCAGCATCCGCTCCAATCCGGCGCCGTGCAGGTCCATCACCAGTTGCACCAGTTCCTGCGCCGTCGCGCGCAGGTTCGGATCGGCAGCGGCCTCAATCTCACCAAGCAGTCGTTCGATCGATTTCAGCCGCTGCTGGAAATCGGGTTGTGCCGTCATGCGAATCTCCCTACGCGGCACGTCAGCCGTTCGATCCGAACCCGTCTGAACCAAACATGGGCGAGTGTCGCGTCTCCAGTATCTTACCGCTGCCGTCGTACATATGAACGCCGCAGGGCAGGCACGGGTCGAAACTCCGCACCGTCCGCATGATGTCGATGCCCTTGAACTTGTCGCGCCCGTTCTCTTCGAAGATCGGCGTGTTCTGCACCGCGTCTTCGTAAGGACCCGGCGTGCCGTAGCTATCGCGCGGGTTGGCGTTCCAGGGTGTCGGCGGATAGGGATGATAGTTCGCGATTTTGCCGTTCTTGATCACTACGTGATGCGACAGCACGCCGCGCACCGCCTCGTGGAAGCCGCAGCCGATCGCTTCATCCGGCACTGTGAATTCAGACCATGTCTTCGTCCTGCCCGCGTGCAATTCCGCCAGCGCCTTCTCGGCGAAATGCAAAGCGGCCGCCGCCGCGTACGCCTGGAAATACGTCCGCGCGCGATCTCTCTCAATCGCGTTGCTCCACTTCGGAATCTTCCATTCGAACTCGACTTCGGGCTTGGTCGCGGTCTTCGGCAGATAAATCTTAACGCTCTTGCCCGTCGACTTGACGTACCCGATGTCCACCAGGCCGGCGAGAGCCGTCGCCCAGAAGCGAGCGATCGGCCCTCCGCCTGTGTCCAGTGCGAGATAATCGCCCGTCCTCTGGTCGTACCACCGGGGCGACATCACCCAGGTGTACTTGTCGTTGAAATCCCTCTTCTGCGGCCGCGGCGTCGTGGTCTGGTTCCACGGATGCCTCTGGTCCACAGGGTTCCCCAACGGATCCTTCTTGACGAACGTCTGGCTGTTCTGCCAGTCGTCGTAATACGAACTGCCCAGCAGAATGCGAATGTTCAGATTGATGTCGACCAGATCGGTGGTCACCAGTTCGCCGTCCACCACCACGCCCGGAGTCACGAACATCTTGCGGCCCCAGTTGGTCATGTCCTTGTACGTGTAGTCGCAATGCTCCGGATCGTTGAACGAGCCCCAGCACGCTAGCAGAATGCGCCTGCGTCCCACCTCTTCGTATCCCGGCAGCGCTTCATAGAAGAAGTCGAACAGGTCGTCATGCAGCGGCACGACTTTCTTCATGAACTCGACATACTTCATCAGCCGCACGATGTAGTCTGTGAATAACTGAACCGTCGGCACCGTGCCCACGCCGCCCGGGTAAATCGTCGACGGATGAACGTGCCTTCCTTCCATCAGGCAGAACATCTCGCGCGTCATGCGGCTCACTTGCAGCGCTTCCAGATAGAACGCGCCGGTGAACGGATTCAGCGCCGTCATAATATCCGCAATGGTCTTGTGCCCATGCAGATCGGAGTGCGGAGCTGCCGTCTTCTGCGCCTTCGCCCACACGCTGGGATTGGTCTCCTTCACCATCTGTTCGCAGAAATCCACGCCCACCAGGTTGTCCTGGAAGATGTTGTGGTCGAACATGTACTCCGCGGCTTCGCCCAGGTTGACGATCCATTCGCCCAGCGCCGGCGGGCGCACGCCGAACGCCATGTTCTGCGCATAGCTGGCGCAGGTCGCGTGATTATCGCCGCAGATGCCGCAGATCCGGCTGGTGATAAAGTGCGCGTCGCGAGGATCTTTCCCCTTCATGAAAATGCTGTAGCCACGAAAGATCGATGACGTGCTGTGGCATTCCGCCACGCGCCGGTTTTCAAAATCGATTTTCGTAAAAATGCCGAGGCTGCCGACAATCCTGGTAATGGGATCCCAGTTCATCTCCACCAGATTTCCCGACTTACCGGGCGTCTTGATTTCAGGCGTTGTAATTGTGCTCATGGTGAATTGTCCGTATCCTCCACACGTGCTCGGTTGGCAGCCAGTGGTTAATTCCGTGCGCGGATGCCTCCACTTTGGTTGCGCAGCGCGCGAATCGCCTTTCCGTAAACCCCCAATGGTGCCGGCTCTTTACGTCGCCTTTTCCGCCACCTTCCACTGAATCGCCCTCTGCACCAGCTCCCGCGCATTTTTCAGCGACAATTTGTCTTTGATGTGAGCCTGATACGACTCCACCGTCTTCACGCTGAGGTGCAGTTCCTCGGCAATTTGCCGCGTCCCGTGACCCTCGCCGATCAATCGGAACACTTCCAGCTCGCGATCCGTCAGGCCGGCGATGGGAGACTGCGGTTCCGGGCTGCTGCCTCCCACGAACCGGTGCAGCATCCGGCTGGCCATCCGGTCGCTCACATAAATCTCTCCGCCCAAAATCCGCCGGATCGCCACCAGCACGCGTTCGGTGGCTTCCTGCTTCATGATGTACCCGCTCGCGCCGTCGCGCAGCGCCCTCTCCGCGTAGAGCGATTCATCGAGCATGGATAAAATCAGCACCGGCAAATTCGGATGCCGCGCGCGAATGTTTTTGAGCAGATCCAGTCCATCCGGGCCGTTCAACGAAATGTCCACCACCGCCAGGTCCGGCTTCAGCTCGTCGATCCGCTGCAACGCGGAACCGGCCTCCTCCGCATCGCCGCACACCCTCAGATCCGCTTCGCGGTTGATCAGCAACGCCAGCCCCTGCCTGACGATGGGATGATCGTCCACCAGAAAGATCGTACTCTTACGCGCCATTGTGCTCCTCAATCGGAAACCAGCACCTCACTACCGTTCCGCCTCCTAATGAGGATTCAATACCCAGCGACCCACCGATCATTTTTGCCCGGTAGTTCATAATGTGCAACCCCAAGCCGGATTTGCTCCGGGGAACCACTTCGAATCCGCAGCCGTCGTCGCGAACCGTCAATACGCCGCCTCCCTTCACCACCGCCAGTCCGATCGCGATGCTCTTGGCGTGCCCGTGCTTGATCGCATTGGTCACCGCCTCTTGCGCCAGCCGGTGAAGATGATCCGCCAGCGCCGGCTCGTGAACCGAAATCATCGGATCGTGGCATTCGAAACGGCACGCGACTTGAAACAACTCGCTTACTTCCGCCGCGTAATGCTCCAGCGCCGACGGGAGGCCGTGATCTTCCGTCACCACCGGCAGCAGCCCCCGCGCCAGCTCTCGCGTGATCTTGATCGCCTCGTTGACCAGTTTCACGATCTTCGCCGCGTCCGACGCTTCCGCAATCGACGATTCCCTCAGCCGGTCCTCCAGCACTTTCCCCATGAACGCGACTCCGGTCAAATGCTGACCCAGCCCGTCATGCAGATCCTGGCCAATCCGGCGCCTCTCCGTCTCGCTGATTTCCAGAATTGTTTTCTCCAGCCGCTTGCGCTCGCTGATATCGCGAATCGCGCTTGAAACCAGCACGCCCTCTTCCGTCTCCAGAGGACTTAAGGAAATCTCCACCGGAAATTCGTGCCCGTCCTTGTGCAACCCGTACAGTTCCACTCCCGCGCCCATCGGCCTGACGCGAGGCGCGGAAATGAAATTTCTGCGATGCCCCGGATGCTTGCCGCGCAAACGTTCCGGAACCAGTTTTTCGATCTCTTCTCCCAGAATCTCCTGCCTCTGGTAGCCGAACAGCTTCTCCACCTGCGCGTTCACCAGCACGATCTTCCCGCTCTGATTCACCACGACCACGGCGTCGGGCGCCGCCTCCAGCAGCCCCCGGAACTTCGCCTCCGCGCGCCTCTGCTCCGTCACGTCGATCCCCGATGCGATGACGTACGGAGGCGTCTGCTTGGTCCCCGGCAGCACCGCCGCGGACCACGCGATGATCCTCTGTTTTCCTTCGCGATTCACCCAGCGGTTTTCGTACTCCGTGCGCGAGGCGGCGTCGCGAATCCGCAGAAACAATGTCCGGAACGCGTCCGCGTCTTCCGGGACCACGAACAGATCCCAGATAAACTTCGCCGCCGACTCCTCCACCGAATAACCCGTCATCTGCTCGCAGGCGCGGTTGAATCTCACGATCCGCCCTTCGCGATCCAGCACCAGGACCAGCGCCCCGACGGTATTGAAAATCGCCGACACCACGTTGCGCTCTTCCTGCAACGCCTCCTGCACCTGCTTCAGCTCGGTGATATCGAACCCTACTCCGTGAATGAACCAGGGCTGCCCGTCGTCATGCCTGACCAATCTCGCTTCGCACTGAAACCAGATCACCCGGCCATCGCGAGCCATCACACGATATGCCGACCGGAGAGGCCTCCCGGAAAGAAACATCTCCGCCGCCTCGTTGCTCCAGCGATCCTTATCTTCCGGATGAATCTGCTGGTACCAGAGAACCGGATCCTCCAGCCACTCTCTTTGCGAGAATCCCAACGCGGCCTCGATCTGCGGACTCACATACGCCTCGCCGATTCCCTGATCCAGGTAGGCCATGAACACCACCGCCGGAATCTGATCCAGCAGGACGCGATACCGGGCCTCCAGCGTCGGCGCGGAACTCCTGGGCGGATGCACATCCGGCGCGACTTGAAAAAACACTCCGGCCAGATTCGTCAGCACCGCTTCGGCATCGGCGGTAAGGAGTTCCTCGGATTTCATGGGCGTTTGCGCCAGGCTGGCTCCTTGTTCAACGAAGCCTGGGTAAACCGCCGCAGCGCGTGGATCGCACGGCCATAGGTGGTCACCGCCTGCGACGAGAGCAGCGACCCGGGCGGCTGATTCATGAACGGCATGAACTTGTCGGGAAATCCCGGCATGGTGCATCCGATGCAAATCCCGCCGACGTTCGGACATCCTCCTATCCCCGCCATCCATCCCCGCTTGCCCACATTGCACTGCACCACCGGGCCCCAGCACCCCAGCTTGACGATGCAGGTGCGCGCGCCGTACTCTTGCGCGAATTCCGCCTGCTCGTAATATCCGCCGCGGTCGCAACCTTCGTGAACCGTCTGCCCGAACAGCCAGGTGGGCCGCAGCGCGTCGTCCAGGGGAATCATCGGCGCCCTTCCCGCCGCCATGTGCAGCAGGTAGAGCAGAGTCTCCATGAAATTATCCGGCTGTACCGGACATCCCGGAATACACACAATGGGAATGTCGGCCTTCGATCTCCACTTCCATCCCAGGTAATCGGCCAGCCCCATCGCGCCCGTCGGATTCCCCTCCATCGCGTGAATGCCGCCGTACGTCGCGCACGTTCCCGCGGCCATGATGGCCCACGCTTTGGGGGCAAGCTTGTCGATCCATTCGCAGGTCGTAATCGGCTGACCGGTTTCCCGATCGGTGCCGAACGATGCCCAGTAACCCTCTTCTTTATTCGTCTCGTCGGGAATCGATCCCTCGACAACCAGGATGAACGGATCCAGCTCGCCCCTCGCGGCACCGTGGAAGCGAGCCATAAACTCATCCCCGTTTTCGTACGCCAAAAACGCGTTATGGAAATTGACCTTGGGAATCCACGGCAGCCCTCCACGTACGATATCTTCGATGCTCGGCTGCGTGGCCGCGGTCATGGCTACGGTGTCGCCGTCGCAGCTCAAGCCGGCGTTGATCCAAAGGACATCGATTTCCTGAATCACTGACAGGATTCTACCCCATCACCCGCCGCCGATATGCGACAATCCGTCGATGGAAGTTTCTGTCCAACACGTGAGCGGCGAAGCCGTCGTGCGCTTGAGCGGCAAGCTGGTGGCCGGCGACACGGACGGTCTTTACCAGGAAGTCCGCCGGCTGATTCCCGTCTCGAAGAAAATTGTCCTCGACCTCACCGGCCTCACCTACATGGACAGCATGGGCCTGGGCACCGTCATCCGACTGTATGTTTCCGCCAAGTCGGCGGGGTGCGATTTAGAGCTGATCAACTTAAGCAAACGGATTCGAGAGCTGCTGGGCCTGACGAACCTTCTATCGGTCTTCACCATCTGCGGCGAGCACACCATTCGAATGCCGTGACACGCCGGCCCAAGTTTGGACCGCTCCTGCTAGTCGCGGCTCTGTTTCGAGTCAAGGTAAACGGAGCCGCGACCAGCAGGAGCGGTCAGCGCCGCAGTTTTCAAATGTGGGGCGGGCTATCAGCCCCACACGAAGTTTTTACATCAGCTCGTCAGCGCGGCCAGCATTCGCGCACCACTTCCGTGTTGATCGTATCTTTCCACCGCCGATCGAACCTTCGCGCGATCTCCAAATGATCCTCCAGCAACGCCCCGAGCCCCATCCTCACGTGAGGCTCACCGGTCGATTCCTCGACCAGCCTCTTTTCCACTTCCGCCCAGCGGTTGGTGAGTCCTCCTGTGTCCAATAACACGATGCGCTCGCCGATGGTGCCGAAGTTTTTAAGATGCGCGTCCAGCGAGAACAGCCCCATCCGCCATCCTGTCTGACGCATCTCGAGCAGCCTCTCCAGCCACTCTTCGAGCTCGTCGAAGCGGTCCTGGGCCGCCAGTTGGGTCATCTTCTGATGCAGCGTGGCGTCTACCCGTTCGTTGGCCTCCGAGACCATCAGCCATCCCGGCCAGCCTCCAATGCGGACCCGCTCCGGAGGAAACGCGATGCGCTCCGGAATCAGGTCGGATCCGGCCAAATGGGCCTGCGCCAGTTTCTCGCCGCGGACGCTGCGGCGATGATAGAGACGCAGCACGTCGCGGATGTGCGAGCTGAACCACAGAGCGCGGGGAAAAATCAGAATCGCGCCCTGCACCAGGACGCGCAAAAAACGGATCTGGCGCGAAGGGCGGTCGCGCAGCTTTTTTCCCCAGGCGCCCGGCAACAGCCGCTCGAGTTTTCTGAGCGCCTTCCACAGCAGGATCAGCGCGACCATCTCCAGAGGAGTGCGCTCCCGGCAAACCACCCAATGCTCGGACGCGTACACCACCTTGCCGATGCCCTCGCCCAGGCGGCGCAGCGTCCCTTGGGTGAGTTCTTCGGGAATGTGGGAAACCACATGTGAAACGGCGTGCGATTCCGATCGGGCGCGCGCGGGTTGAGCAGCCACGGCGAGAGAACCTTCCTCTCTCACCCTAGCTCAAAAACGGGAGACGGGTGACACCGGCGAGTATTTGTGATAGCCTACCTCGCCAGGAGTCAGCTATGTTGAACTGGCTTGTTCGTCTCTGGCGACGGATGGAAAAGTGGATGCACGGGGAGAAGCAATCTACGCAGGTCTACCACCGTTCCAATCTGCATGGCCGTCACCGCTGAGAAATTAGCGCGCGTTCGCACTCGGTTAAGCTGGATTGCGCTTTCCGCATTTCGCTGAGCGCGGTATCCGCCGTTGGCTGGTAAGCCTCGAACTCCTGGACGGCGCGGCGATAGAAATCGGCTGCCGCGAGCCAGTGCGGGGCGCGTTGTTTGCCGGCGGCGCGCCTGGCGAGGATGGCATGGACGCCGCCATTGGCCGCCAGCGCCCGGGCCAGGTACGCGTGCAGGCTCGCGTCGCGCGCGCTTTCCGGCCAGCGGTCGCCCATGCGGACCAGACTTTCCCCTTCCTTCAGCGCCGCCGCATCCTCTCCGGCCGCCGCCAGGGCCAGGGCCAGTTCGTCGTGCGCCTGCCAGACGATGTGCCGGCAGGAGGTGTCAGTGTGCCCCTTGAGAACCGCCTCGCAAACGGGAAGTACGCGCCGCAGCGAATCGATCGCTCCAGGGTAGTCCGCCAGGGCGCGCAGAGCGATGCCCCGATACTCGTACACCAAGGCCAGATTGCGCGCCAGAGGAACGTTTCCCGGCGACGCGGCCAGCAGCGGCGCGACCATTTTTTCCACGCGCGTCAGAGTTTCAAGCCCGGCGCGATAGTCTCCGGCCGCAACCTGCGACGTGGCGATCCGCAGCAGCGCCTGCCCCTGGTCGCTGCGAGCTTGCGCGTTGGAAGGATCCGATTCGCCCATCTTCTCGGCCAGGGAGAGCGCCTTCCGGTACCAGACCTGGGCGCCGCGGTAATCGCCGAGGGTGAGAAAGAGCGGACTTCCGGTCACATCTCCCAAGTGGCCATAGGCGATCAACAGATCGTGCTGCACCGATACATCCTGCGGGTTCGCGGCGTAGAGCTGCTCCCGCAAGCTGGTGCTCCTGCGGAAAGCGTCCACCGATTCGGCCAGTTTGCGGTCGTTATGAAAGGTGCTGCCGACCTGGCTCCAGAGAGAGGCCAGATCGAGAAGGCACTCAGTGTCGTGGGGATACTCGCGGACCAGCGCTTCCGCCAGAGGCATCTGCTCCAAATCGTCGCGCCTGGTGCCGGCGGGATCTTTATACATCGTCGCCCTGCCCATTTCCGTGTGCAGGCGAATGGTCAGCTTTCGCGCCGCCAGGTTACCCGGTTCGCGCGCCAGGATCGTTCGAACCTGCTCAATGCCGCGCCTGCATTGCACGACCGTCTCGTTCAAATTGCCGGCCTCATCCAACAGCGCCGCATACTCCCGGCGCAGTTCCGCGTCGCGCAGCCGCAAATCGGTGTCGACCGGTCCGCGCGCCGTCAGGGCGTCCAGAATTTTTCCCGCTTTGACGTAGCTCGCCTCGGCTCCCTTCAGGTCGCCCAGGTTCGGCTGCGCGGGGCTGCCCTGCACTCTGGCGACGCGCACGTAGGCCGATGCCAGCGCCGAAAGCACCTGCCTGTCGCTGCCGCTTTCGGCGCTCAACTTGTCCAGATAGTCGACCGTGGTGCGGACGATGGCCACGCGGGCCGCCGTCGCGCCGGGCAGCCGTTCGATCGTATCGTGGACGTCGAACAAGGTGTGATTCGCCAGTTCCACCAGCTGCCCCAGGCGCTGCTCGGCTTTGTGCCTCTGGACCTGCGCGTCCCGTTCCGCGCGGACGATCAGCACCACGCCCGCCATCGCCGCCAGCGCGATCGCCGCCGCCGCCGGCGTTCCCACCGGATGGCGCAGAAAAAACTTGCCGCAACGGTAGCGCCAGGTTTCCTTCCGCGCGGAGACCGGCAATCCGGTCAGATGACGCCGCAGGTCGGCTTGCAATCGCTCCACTGTCGGATAGCGCCTCTCCGGCTCCGGACGCAAGGCCATGGTGAGGATATTGTCGAGGTCGCCCTCCAGCCGCTTCGACCAGCGCCTCCCTTTTTCCATGCGCAAAGCCGCGGCGCTGGCCTTGAGTTGCGGCGTCTTTCGCGAAGGTCTCCGGCCCGCCAGCAGCTCATACAGCACCACGCCCAGCGAATAGACGTCGGTGGCCGTAGCGACCGCGCCGCCGCGAATCTGTTCCGGGCTGGCGTATTCCGGCGTCAGCAGGCTCATCTCCTGCGTTAGCGGAGCCGCCGCCTCGCCATCCTCGCCGCCCAGCACCTTGGCGATCCCGAAATCCAGCAGTTTCGGATTCCCGTCCGGCGTCACCAGGATGTTGGTCGGCTTCAGGTCGCGATGAACCACCAGGTTCTGGTGCGCGTAGGAGACCGCGTCGCACACCTTGCCGATCAGCAGGCATCGCTCCTCGATGGTCAGATGGCGCTCGTCCGAGAACTGATCGATGGGCAGCCCTTCGACATATTCCATGGCGATCCAAGGGCGCCCATCCGGCGTGGTGCCTCCATCCATCAGACGGGCGATCGAAGGATGCTCCAATCCGGCCAGGATGCGCCGTTCCCGCCGCAGCCGCTCGATCACCGCGGCCGTGTCCATGCCGCGTTTAATCAGCTTGATGGCGACGCGCTTCTGATACTCGCCGTCCGCGCGCACGGCCAGGTAAACCACCGCCATGCCGCCGCGTCCGATTTCGTTTTCAATGCGGTAGGGACCCAGCATCCGGCCGGCGGCGGGCTCGCTTTCCACCACGCTGGCGGCGTTGGCTCGCAGCGCATCGAGCAGCGGAGGACCGTCGGAGATGTCGTAGCGCAGCAGCGACAGAACTTCATCGCGCAGCTCCCGGTCATGGCCGCAGGTCTGGTCGAGGAAATCTTCCTGTTTCGCCGGCGGAAGCTCGGAAGCCTCCTGGAACAGACTCTCCACTTTCGCCCATCGATCGAAAGGCAACAAACCGGGCAACGCAAGAACCCCCTATAAGAGGTTATGCG